>ERZ1027282.9-NODE-9-length-37165-cov-6.227944_pt1 | contig 37165 bp, 34 predicted proteins | sample MGYA00519241_ERZ1027282 | MGnify/ENA primary metagenome ERZ1027282 (study PRJEB26926, sample SAMN06165075) | human gut metagenome | biome: ENVO:00009003; feature: ENVO:2100002; material: ENVO:00002003 | host: Homo sapiens | place: USA | collected 2012 ...
TGGTGAGGGTGAGAGGGTCCCCCCACACACGCGTGAACACCAGAATGAAAAAACATCCTCCCTTCGGGGCGAAAAAAGAAGCTGCCTTTGCTACGATGAAAGAGAAGCCAATTTTTCAGAAAGGCAGGCGGGAGCGAATGGCACAAAGTAAATACGAGACCCATGTCCTCCCCAACCTGGACAAGATCATCAAGTGGGCCAAAGCCGGGGCCACGGCAAAGGAGATCGCCGGGAAGCTGCACGTTGCCTACTCGACCTTCAAGAAATACCTGGACCTGGGGCGGAAGGGGGACGGGCGGTACACGGACCTTTCAGACGCTTTCGCGCAGGCGTGCGAGGTGCCGGACGAGCAGGTGGAGGCCGCCCTGTTCAAGCGGGCCTGCGGCTTTGAATACATCGAGACCCGCCGGGAGCAAAAGCTGGACCGGCTGGGCAACGTGGTGGAGTTGGTCACGACCATCAACAAGGTGGTCCCGCCGGACCCCACCAGCGCCATGTTCTGGCTGACCAACCGGAAGCCGGAGACGTGGAAGTACAAGCCGGAGACCCAGGACGGCGACGAGGACGAGGGCAGCGGCGTGGTGCTCCTCTCCCCCGTGATGGACAACCCAGGCCCACCGACGGAGGGAGGCGCAAACGATGGGTAAAGTCATCTGGACACCGCAGCCGCGCCAGGCGGCACTCATGGCCCGCTTTGAGGACGAGGCACTGTACGGCGGTGCAGCGGGCGGCGGTAAATCGGACTGCGCCCTGGCCGAGGCCCTGCGCCAGGTGGAGATACCGCATTACCGTGGGCTTATCCTCCGCAAGACCTTCCCGCAGCTCACGGAGCTGATGGACCGCAGCACGGAGATTTACAGACGGGCCTACAAAAAGGCCAGGTTTAACGAGAGCAAGCACGTCTGGACCTTCCCCTCCGGGGCCAAGATTTTCTTCGGCTCTATGCAGTACACCAAGGACCGGACCAACTACCAGGGCAAGCGCTATGACTTCATCGACTTTGACGAGCTGACGCAATTTCTCTGGGAGGAGTACAGCTACCTGTTCTCCCGAAACCGCCCCAACGGGCCGGGGACCCGCTGCTACATCCGGGCGCAGGCCAACCCCGGCGGCGTGGGCCACGGCTGGGTGAAGGAGCGCTTCATCACGGCGGCCCAGCCCATGCAAACGATCTGGGAGCAGTTCAAGGTCCGCTTTCCTGACGGCCACGAGGAGACCCGCTGGAAGTCCCGCATCTTCGTGCCGTCCTCCGTGTTTGACAACAAGATACTGCTTGCCAACAACCCGGACTACCTCACCAGCCTGGCCTCCATGCCGGAGCAGGAGCGCAAGGCGCTGCTGTACGGCGATTGGGACACCTTCGCGGGCCAGGTATTCACGGAGTGGCGCAACGACAGCGACCACTACACGGACCGCATCAACACCCACGTCATCTCCCCCTTCAAGGTCCCGCAGGACTGGGCCATCTGGTGCGGCCTGGACTGGGGCTACTCCAGGCCCTTCTCCGTGGGCTGGTACGCCGTGGACCGGGACCGGCGGCTCTACCGCATCCGGGAGTATTACGGCTGCACCGGCACCCCCAACACCGGCGTGAAGATGGAACCGTCCGAGGTGGCGCGGGAGATACGGCGCATCGAGGCCGAGGACCCCAACCTCAAGGACCGACGCATCAACCGCGTGGGAGACCCAGCCATCTGGGGCAGCGACGGCACGGAGAGCATCGGCGCTCTGATGGAGCGGCAGCGGGTGTACTTCGAGCGCGGCGACCACGCCCGCATCGACGGCAAGATGCAGGTGCATCACCGCCTCGCCTTTGACGAGGAGGGCATCCCCATGCTGTATGTGTTTAACACCTGCAAGCACTTCATCCGCACGGTCCCCAACCTGGTCTACGACGAGAAGAACGTGGAGGACATCAACACCGAGGGCGAGGACCACATCTACGACGAGCTGCGCTACGTCTGCATGAAGAACCCGATAGCACCCAGGCGGAACAAGCCCCCCGCCCTGGTGGTATATGACCCGCTGGACCTGGGACAGGATCAGCAGTATGACCGTTACGATTTTTACAGGAGGTATTGATTTATGGCACTTTTCGGACGGAAGAACGAGCAGGACGCGACCCTGGGCAAGCCCCCGATGGGCTGGGGCGTCCCCGGCGTACAGAAGGACGAGAGCGTGAACCCGGAGATGGAGGCCATGCTGCTGACGGCCCCCGCCGGGCAGCGGCGCATCGGCAGAGCGGAGATCGCGGAGGCAATCAGCATCCTGACCCGCTACAAGCAGGGCAAGGCCAGCCTGGAGGAGCGCGTGGTCCAGGATGAGCTATGGTGGGAGCTGCGCCATTGGGAGGCCATCCGCAAGGGCAAGCAGCGCACGGACGACCCGGAGTACAGAGGGCCGGAGCCGTCCTCTGCCTGGCTGTTCAACGCTATTCTCAATAAGCACGCGGACGCCATGGACAACTACCCGGAGCCGGTGGTCCTTCCCCGCGAGCGCAGCGACGAGGAGAGCGCCAAGGTGCTGTCCTCCGTGCTGCCGGTCATCCTGGAGTACAACGACTACGAGCAGACCTACTCTGACAACTGGTGGGAGAAGCTGAAACACGGCACGGCAGCCTACGGTGTGTTCTGGAACAGCGCCAAGGAGAACGGCCTGGGCGACGTGGACATCCGGGAGATCGACCTGCTCAAGCTGTTTTGGGAGCCGGGCGTGACCGACATCCAGAAGTCCCGCAACCTGTTCATCGTGGACCTGGTGGACGAGGACCTGCTGGAGCAGCAGTACCCGGAGCACAAGGGCCATTTGAGCGGCGGGGCCGTGGACGTGAAGCAGTATATCTACGATGACACCATCGACACCAGCAACAAGAGCGTGGTGGTGGACTGGTACTACAAGACGACCTCTGCCAGCGGCAAGACGCTGCTGCACTACGCCAAGTTCGTGGGCGAGACCCTGCTGTTCGCCAGCGAGAACGACCCCAACTACCGGGACACGGGCTGGTATGACCACGGCCTCTACCCCGTCGTGCTGGATGTGATGTTCCCGGAAAAGGGCACGCCGGTGGGCTTCGGCTACGTCGCCATCTGCAAGGACCCGCAGCTCTACATCGACAAGCTGTCCTCCAACATCCTGGAAAACAGCATGATGACCACCAAGAAGCGTTTCTTCGTCAGCGACAGCACGGGCATCAACGAGGAGGAGTTCCTGGACTGGAGCAAGCCCCTGGTCCACGTCCAGGGCGAGCTTGACGACAGGCGCATCAAGGAGATTGTCACCAACCCGTTGGACGACATCTATGTGACCGTGGCGCAAATGAAAATCGAGGAGATGAAGGACACGGCGGCCAACCGCGACGTGAACAGCGGCAGCGCCGGGTCCGGCGTCACCGCCGCCGCTGCCATCGCCGCCCTCCAGGAGGCGGGCAACAAGGCCAGCCGGGACATGATCTCCGCCAGCTACCGCACCCACGTCAAAATCAATTCGATGTGCATTGAGCTTATCCGGCAGTTCTACGACGAGACCCGCTCGTTCCGCATCACGGGCCAGACGCCTGGCAGCTACCAGTTCATCGACATGAACAACGCGGGTATCAAGGAGCAGGAAGTGGGCCAGACCTCCGACGGCCTCCCCCTCTACCGCAAGCCCATCTTCGACCTGAAAATCAAGGCCCAGAAGAAAAACCCCTTCTCCCGCATGGAGCAGAACGAGCGGGCCAAGGAGCTGTACGGCCTGGGCTTCTTTAACCCGGAGCGGGCGCAGGAGGCGCTTGGCGCTCTGGAAATGATGGAGTTTGAGGGCATCGACAAGGTGAAGGAGCAGGTGCAGAACGGCCAGACCCTTCTCAATATCTGCCAGCAGATGTCCCAGCAGCTCGACCAGATGGCCCTTATCATCCAGACCCTCACGGGCAAGGACATGGGCATCGGAGCGGCGCAGCCTACCGGCGGCGGCCAGCGAGGCCAGGCGGCAGGCCCCGTGCCCTCCAGCGAGAAGGACAGCCTTGCAAGCGGCATCATGGAGGCCCAGCATCCCATGACCGGCTACGGGGAGCGGCTGGCAAAGCGCAGCACCCCCAGCATGGGCAACGAATAACGGGAGGCGACGTGTTATGACCCAGGTTTATGCCGAACGGGACGGCCAGCGCTGCATCCTCTCTGCCCAGGGCCACGCCACCGGCAGCGTGGAGGCGTGCGCGGCGGTGTCCGGCATCCTTTACGCCCTGGCCGGATATGTGACCAACGCCATGCGGGAACGCTATGTGGAGGTCTACACCTGGCGGATGGAGAGCGGCGATGTGCAGCTCGACTTCAACGGGGACGACGGCACGGCGGCGGCCTTTGAGATGGCCGTCATCGGCCTTGCCCAGGTGGCCCAGGCCCACCCGGAGCAGGCCCAGGTGGAGTGCCGGGAAGAAAAATAAAAATTTTTTCCGAGTTCGGGGCGAAAAGCGGAAAAGCATTTGATACGCTTATACTGTCCTCCTGCTTCACACCATGCGGGGCGGCGGTCACGGTGGGGACCGGGCCGCTGCCCTGGTGAAGTCAGGGACCGATGCACGGGGGCGATACACCCGCGACGAAAAAGGAGGCAATCCTATGAACTTCAAGCATTTGCTGGACATCCGGCTGAACCTGTTCGACGGCGGCGGTGCCGCAGGCGGAGCAGGCGCAGGGGCGGCGGCCTCTGGCGACGGAGCACCCGGCACACAGGGCGAGACCAAGGCATCCCCCGCATCCACCCGGCGGGGAAAATCGGGCGAATACCAGAATGTCATCTTCGGGAAGCAGGCCAAACCGGCGGAGGCTGGCGAGGGCGGAGACCCGGAGGGACAGCAGCGGTCCTCCGACGCCGGGAGCGACAACAAACCGGACGCGAGCACCACGTCCAATACTCTGGAGGCCAAACGCAGGGCTTTCCAGGACCTTGTGAACGGTGAGTACAAGGACATCTACACCGAGGAGACCCAGCGCATCATCGACCGGCGCTTCCGGGAGACCAGAAACCTGGAGCAGCAGGTGGGCCAGTATCAGCCTGTCATTGATATGCTGATGCAGCGCTACCAGATCGGCGACGGCGACATGGGCAAGCTGTCCCAGGCCATCGAAAACGATGACGCATACTGGTCCGAGGCCGCCGAGGAGGCGGGGATGTCCGTTGAGCAGTACAAGCAGTTCCAGAAGCTCCAGCGGGAGAACGAGGCGCTTTTGCGCCAGCAGCGCCAGCGGCAGAACGACCAGCGGGCGCAGCAGCAGCTCCAGCAGTGGTACGGCGAGGCCGAACAGGTCAAGGGGCTGTACCCCAGCTTCGACCTCAACGCGGAGGTCAAAAATCCCCAGTTCCTCTCCATGCTCCGGGCGGGCGTTCCCGTCCAGCACGCTTATGAAGTGGTCCACATGGACCAGATCAAGGCGGGCGTGGCCGCTATGCAGGCCAAGGCCACGGAGAAGCAGGTGGTGGATGGCATCCGCGCCAAGGGCGCAAGGCCCCAGGAAAACGGCACGACCTCCCAGGGTGCATTTATCGTGAAGGATGATGTTTCCAAGCTGTCCAAGAGGGACCGCGCGGAGATCATCCGCAGAGCTGCACGGGGAGAGCACATCGAGTTTTAAGCCTCTCCCCAGAAGGGAGATTTTAACATGAACACCATCCGCAAATTCATTCTGCTGCCCGTCGCGCTGAACCTGTTTGATGCAGTCATCAACAAGACGACCAGCGCAACCACCGGGAACAACCTTTCCGGCGAGATGAAAACCTTCTACTCCGACTATCTCATTGATATGGCGGAGCCGCTGCTGGTCCATGACCAGTTCGGACAGAAGCACCCCATCCCCAAGAATGGCGGTAAGACCATTGAGTTCCGCAAGTATGACCCCCTGCCCAAGGCCACCACGGCCCTGACCGAAGGTGTGACCCCCGAAGGTCAGAAGCTCAACATGGGCATCATCACCGCGACTGTGGCGCAGTACGGCGGCTTCATCGAGCTGTCCGATATGCTGCTGCTTTCCGCCATCGACAACAACCTGGTGCAGGCCACCAAGCTGCTGGGCAGCCAGGCGGGCCGCACCCTGGACACCATCACCCGCGAGGTGCTGAACGGCGGCACCAACGTGCAGTACGCCGAGGGCCAGGTGGACAGCCGCGCCAACCTGTGCGGCGGCAGCAAGACCGACAGCGAGAACCACTACCTGACCGTGGACGCCGTGCGCCGCGCTGTCCGTTACCTCAAGGTGATGAACGCGCCCAAGATCAACGGCTACTACGCGGGCATCATCCACCCGGATTGCTCCTACGACCTTATGAGTGACCCCAAGTGGGTGAACGTCAAGACCTACTCCGACCCCGACGGCATCTACGAGGGCGAGATCGGACGCATCGAGGGCGTCCGCTTCGTGGAGACCAGCGAGGCCAAGGTCTTTACCCACGCGGGCAAGGACTACGAGACCGGCACCTCCTCCAGCGGCACCGTCACCCCCAAGGCATCCGCCCGTGACGTGTACTCCACCCTCATTCTGGGTGCGGACGCCTACGGCGTGACCGAGATCACCGGCGGCGGTCTCCAGCACATCGTGAAGCAGCTCGGCTCTGCCGGTACTGCCGACCCCCTGGACCAGCGCGCCACCGCAGGCTGGAAAGCCACCAAGGTGGCCGAGCGCCTGGTGGAGGCGTACATGGTCCGCATCGAGACCTGCTCCACCTTCAACAGCTAATCACCGGGGCCGCCTGCTTTACGGCGGGCGGCCCCACATTCTGACCAACAGGAGGTATTTACACTATGGCTGCCAAGAAAGAAGCTGCTGCCAATGAGCAGCAGGTCACCACGCAGGCTACCCCCGCCGCCGAGGCGGAGAACATCATCGCCAAGGCCAAGGCGGAAGCTGCTGCCATTGTGGCAGAGGCCCAGGCCAAAGCCAAGGAGACCCTGGAGGCGGCAAAAGAGACCGCCCCCGCCGCGCCCAAGCCGAACGACCTTGTGCCCATCCGTCTGTTCAAGGACAACGACAAGTACAAGGATGACGTTTTTGTGGCCGTCAATGGCCGCAGTTTCCAGATCAAGCGCGGCGAGACCGTGCAGGTGCCCGCCTATGTGGCGGAGGTCCTGGAGCAGAGCATGGCCCAGGACAACGCCACCGCAAACCTCATTGAGCGCGAGAGCAGCGCCTACGCTGCCGAGGCCAAGGCCCGCAACATCTAACTGAACAGGCACACCGCGAGACCCTAAAAGCGGCTGCGACACGGCGCGGCGAGGTATGGAGGGACCGACCCTTCCGCCCCGCCGCGCCTTTTATCATACAGAAAGGAGGTAGACCCCCTATGGACAGGACCATCAATGTGACCGTGACCGGCGAATTTGTCCGCAAGGACAGCAAGAACGCGGGCGTGCAGGGCGAGGCCAATGTGACCGGCCTGCACATCGTTATGAGCGATGACTGGGAGGCGTTCTCCAAGCGCATCATCTGGCGCAACGCCCTGGGCGAAAGCCCCGTGGCGGTGCTGCTGTACAACAGCGTGGAGGACCTGGTGGCAAAGAAGGACCCGCTGACCTTCGACACGGCCATTCCGGCGGAGCCGCTGGCCCTGGAGGGCTGGTGCAGCTTTACCATTGAGGGCTTCCGGGAGAGCGACCCCACCGCCGTTGCCATCACGGTGACGGACCATCTGCTGGTGAAGCCGAACGACGCCTACACCACGCCGAAAGAGCCGACGCCCACCCAGGCGCAGCAGCTCCAGACCCAGATCGACGGCATTGTACCCCAGGTGAGCACCCTGGTGGGAAACGCCATCGAGGCGCTGGAGCAGGCCGAGGAGGCCGTGAAGGTGTGGGAAGCCTATGACAGCGCAAAGACCTATCTGCCCCTCCAGAAGGTGAGCAGGCTGGGCAGCTCCTACATCTGCAAGGCAGCGTGCAAGGGCGTGGCCCCGGAGCTGGACGTGGCCGGAGGCGTGGAGGGTGCCCACTGGCTGCTTATCGCCTCCAAGGGCGACCAGGGAGAACAGGGCGCAGAGGGACCACAGGGCAAGACCGGCAAGCAGGGCATCCAGGGCGAGCGCGGACTGACCGGCGAGCGCGGCGTCCAGGGCATCCAAGGCATCCAGGGACCCCAGGGCGTTCAAGGCGCTGCTGGCCCGGTTGGACCCACGGGACCGGAAGGACCCCAGGGCGTGCAGGGGCCGCAAGGACCGCGCGGCATCGACGGCGTGGCCGTGCAGACGGCTGGCATGGTCAATTTCAGCGTGACCGACGAGGGGCATCTGCTGTGTACCTACACCGGCAACGAGGCCCCGGACTATTACATCAACGATGCAGGGCATCTATGCCTAAACATCTGACGGAAGGAGGAACCATCTATGCCTACCATTGATCTGGGCAAGGTTGTGGGTCCGCAGGGACCCCAGGGCGTGCAGGGCGCAAGAGGCCCGCAGGGTGCGACCGGCGCTCAAGGCCCGAAGGGAGAGCAGGGCATCCAGGGACCCCAGGGTGAGACCGGGGCCAAGGGCGCGACCGGCGCGACCGGCGCACAGGGACCCGCCGGTGCCGACGGCTCTACCCCTAACATCCAGGTGGGGACGACCACCACGCTGGCCGCCGGAAGTGCGGCCACGGTGAAGCGGCGGGCCGGAAGCCCGGACGCTGCCCCCATCTTCGACTTCGGCATCCCCAAGGGCGCGGACGCCGTAAATCCCGGCGACATGACCAAGGCGGTCTATGACCCCAAGGGCAAGGCCCAGGACATTTTTGCCTATGCAGACCAGAAAATGCCCAAGACGGGCGGCGCGTTCACCGGCGGCGTGTCCGGCGTGTCGCCCACCAGCGGCAGCACCAAGGGCTTCCGCAACATCTACTTCGGCAGCGGCGCTCCCGCCTCCAGCCTGGGGGCCAACGGCGACGTTTACATCAACATCGGATAAGAGGAGGACACGAACATGATTAAAGCAGGCAATCACACCGTCAGCGACAAGGGCTTTACGGTGGTGACGGAGAACATCGGCGGGGTCCCCCGCCAGGCCGTGGTGGCAGAGCTGCCCGGCGGCATCAGCGACGAGGCCCTGGCCGCGTTCTGCGCCGGTCCCATTGAGGTGCTGGCCGAGGACGGCAGCACAACAGCGACCTACACCGGCCCCTTCCGCGTGGTCTCCCACGGGCTGAAACTGACCCGCACCAGCGAGGACAGCGACGTGGCCGCCCTGACGGCCCAGGTGGCGGAGCTGGAGGCCAAGCTGTCCCACGAGAAGAGCGAGAAGGAAAGCGCCCAGAGCGCCCTTGCACGCCTCAACGAACAGCTTACCACCCTCAAGATGACCCTGGAGGCCAACAGCGCGGACAAGGCCGTGGTTGACGAAGCTCCCAGCGCGGACAAGGCCGTGGTTGACAAAGCTCCCGTGGAGGCCATGGATGCGGCGGGCAGCGTGTAAGGACTGGGCGGAGGCTTCCTGCCTGATCTCCAACCTCCTGGCGGAGCTGGAGCAGCCCTGCCGGATATGCCGGGAGGACAGCCTGGTGCTGACCGGGCGCTCCCCCACCGGCGAGACCGTGACCATCCGGCTGGGACCGGACCTGGTGCTGGAGGCAGAGGGCTGCGACGAGCTGCTGGATGCAGCACGAAAGCGAGGGTGCCCCGATGGCTGACAGACAGACCGATGACTTCAAGCTGGGCAACAAGGCGGCTGATATGTGGCTTTACACGGCAGACGCCTGCGCCAATGAGAAGGTCATCCCCAAGAAATACCGCTACACCACCGGAACGGCCCTGATGAACGGTGCAGAGGCCATCTGCTCGTGCATTGAGGGCGCAAACCTCATTGACCTGCGGGAGAGACCGGCGGAGCGGCTGGCGATGCAGCGTGAGGCCCTTTGCGCGTGAAAGAAGCTGGAGCGGAAGATACTGCGGATGGCAGAAAGCAAGCAATACCCCGGCGTGAGCGGCCAAAAGGCCGCGACCTGGAGCAAGGCGGTGATGACGGTGCGCTATATGTGCGCCGCCTGGTACGAGAAGGACCGGAGCCGCGCTGCCCAGGCGAGAGAGGATGTTCGGCGGCGATAGCTGCCTTTCATTGGGGTATAGCCTGTTCGCGCCGTCAACTGGGGCCTGCGCTCCCCGAACTCGAATGACAACAACGCGTACAACATCAACACCGACGGCACCGTGAACAACAACAACGTGTACAACGCCAACTTCGCGCCGCGTCCCGCTCTGATGGAATTACCGTGTACAAGTAGCCCTTGCGGCGAAAGCAGAGGCCCATCATCAAAGGAGGCTATATCCCGTCGTCCGTGGGCATGAACACGGGGGATAAACACATGGCACCGACGCTGCCAGGCTCGCTACCGGGGAAAGCCCCGGACACCTCCGGCGGAGGGAGATACTGGCCGCTATCAGCGATGCCGGACCTGCGCTCCACCATCCGAAAACCAAGCAAGGATGTGTGATATGACCTATCAGGAACTATGCTCCTTTGACACCCTATGGACGGCCTACCACCGGGCCAGACGGTGCAAGAGGGGCAAAAAGAGTACGGCACCCTTTGAGTACAGCGCAATCGAGGAGCTGCTGATACTCTCAAAATCACTTTTGCAAGGGACGCACCAGCCGGACCCGCTGGACGCGTTCTATATCTACGAACCCAAGAAGCGGCTTATCCAGGCCCCGACGTTCCGGGACAAGGTGGTGCAGCACGCGCTCACGGATTACATCGTCTACGACGAGCTGGCCCGGAGCTTCACGCTGAACACCTACGCGGCCCAGTACGGCAAGGGGACCCACTACGGGCTGGAGATGCTGAAACGGCACATGAGGACCTATTTCCTGCGGCGGAAGGGCGCGGACGAGGCAGCACGCAAGGCCGCCGGTCTGCCACACCGGCCCATGGAGGAATGGGACTACGCCGAGGGCTGGGTCATCAAGGGCGACATCCGCCACTTCTTCCAGAGCATCGACCACCGGCGGCTCAAGGCCGCGCTGGAACCCCGGTTTCCCGACCCGGACATCCGGGCGCTGATGTGGCGATACATCGACGCCGTGGACGAGGGCCTGGCCCTGGGACACCAGACGAGCCACATCTACGCGGTGTTCTACGTCAGCTCCTTCATGCACTATGTGGGCGAGAAGCTGCACCTGCCGCTGGCGGGGATGTATATGGACGACTGGTATGTGATTTGCCCGGATAAGGCGACAGCGGTTGAGGCTCTACGCCTTGCAAGGCTTGAATTTGCCAAGCTGGGCCTGGAGCTGAACGACAAGACCAACATCTTCCCCTTGCAAAACGGCATCGACTTCTGCGGCTTCCACACCTATCTGACCCGGACGGGCCAGGTGGTCAGCAAGCTGCGCTACTCCTCCATCAAGCGGATGAAGCGACGCATCCGGCTGTGGGAGAAGCAGTACGCAGCGGGCGAGGTGTCGCGGGAGAAAATCATGGAGAGCTTTACCGCCTGGGAGGCACACGCCAAGCACGGCGACACAAAGCAGCTCCGCAGAGAAATGCGGTCCAGGTTGTTGATGGCTCTGGACCGCGCAGACGAGGCCAGGCGGGCGGCGGGCATCCCCGCTGCCCGGCCCGGACCTGACGAAAGGAGAACAAAACGATATGGGACAGTTACTTTCCAATCTGGCAAACGGCAGCCTGGTGAAGCTGGCGGAAAACAGCAAGCCCACCAAGTTCATCAAGCTGGACAATGACCACTACGGCACCGGCACGGGCGTGACCCTTATCCGCAAGGATGCTTTCAGTGAGATCGCATGGAACGCATCCGACAGCAACGGCTACAAAAACCGTTACTTCGGCTGCACCCTGGACAACTTCTGTGACGGCATCTGGCCGCTGAAACTGGACGAGAAAATCCGGGAGTGCCTGGTCCCCGTCCCCATTGTGGTGGCGGAGGGCAACCAGGTGGCGACGCTGCACACGATCTACCGCAAGGGCTTTGCCATCTCCTGCACGGAGGCGGGCGTGAGCGGCTGGCAGACGGAGGGCAAGGCGTTCAGCTATTTCTCCGACAACGCAAAGCGCATCGCCTATTTGGACGAGACGGCGACCGCCGTCTACTGGGGCCTGCGCTCCCCGTACTCGAATGTCGACCGCGCGTACTACATCTTCGGCGCCGACGGCACCGTGAACGACTACTTCGTGTACTACGACCTCTTCGCGCCGCGTCCCGCTTTTAATCTTAAATCTTCTATCGTTGTATCTGACAGCACAGACAGCGATGGATGCTACACGGTTGAGAGCGTGCCGGGCAACGACGGCGGGCTGTATGTGAAGAACAACGGCCTGTGGGTCCGCGCGGTGTAAGAGAAGCACCCAGAAAGCCGGGCGGCGGCGTGCCGCTGCCCGGCAAATTCTATGAGAGGAGGCGGCGGTATGCCGAGCATCAATGAAGTTATCGAACGGGTGAACCGGGCGAGGCCGGACGCCATCGACGACGAGACCAAGGCGGCGTGGCTGCTGGAGCTGGACGGACAGCTCTACCGGGAGACCATCCTGCGGCACCAGCTCACGAGCGGGCGCGGGGCCAAGGGACCCGTCGCCGTCTGCCCCACCTGCGGCGGGACGGAGATCACCTATGACCGGGTGATGGACAGCAACCTGTGTCCGGCGTGCGGCTGGACCGACCTGCCGGACTTTCCCAAGGCGTTCCCGGAGGACGGGGACAAGCCCTTGCTGGTGGAGGCCCCCTACGACGGGCTGTACGACCTGTACCTTATGAGCAAGGTGGACTTCTACAACCGGGAGGCCGACAACTACAACAACTCCGCCCTGGCGTACAACGCAGCGCTGGACGAATGGCGGAAACAGTATCACCGCAGGCACCTGCCCATCGGCGGCGGGGGTCTGACGGGGCTGTTTTAGGAGGAGGGGCGAGATGAACCTGCCATACATGACGGCGGCGACCGGCAAGAACCGCAAGCAAATCATCGCCTTTGCCGGGCTGAACTACGGCCAGGGAGCCGGAGACGGCGAACTGGCAGAGAGTTGGGGCCTCTCCTCCGCCCGCTTCCCGTGCCTCAGTCAGCGGGACGGGCGCAAGACCGCCGGGACCTACACCAGCCCCACGGGGCTGTACGCACGGGGGAAGCTGTGCGTGGTGGACGGGACCGACTTTCTCTATGACGGCAAGGTGGTGGGCCATGTGACTGCGGGCGAAAAGCAGTTTGCCACCATCAACACCAAAATCGTCATTTTCCCCGATAAGGTCTACTACGACACGGAGGCGGAGAAGTTTGGGATGCTGGCGGCGGAATACCCCGGCTTCCCCGGCGACGTGACCTTCACGGCCAACACCCTGACCGTGCCGGAGCAGAGCTACATCAACCAGGCGGCGGAAAACGCAGAGACTAAGGGCAGCGTGGCCGCCGACACATCCATCACCGCCTACACCGGGGCCAGCGTGAACAAGACCACGGGAGCGCTGACTATGAGCGGCGGGACCGCAGGGACCCCAGACAAGCTCAAGGCGGGCGATTACATTCAATACGACTGCGACAGCTCCAAGGAGTACATGGTGGTGCAGAGCAGCGCAAAGCAGAGCGACGGGACCTACCAGATCACCTATCTGCTGCACACGGCGGCGCTGCACAAATACCCAGGCTTCGACGAGCTTTTCAAGGCCGGAGACGCAATCGAAATCTCCGGCTGTACGACCTGCGCCGCGAACAACGGCAGCCACATCATCCGCTCCCTGGAGGCGCGGAAGCTGACCTTCACCAAGGACATCTTCACCAAGACCGGCGTGGAGGCCGGGACGGTGATGCTGGAGCGGAAGGTTCCGGACCTGACGTGCATCTGCGAGTGCGATAACCGCATCTGGGGCGCGGAGGGCAAGACCATCTATGCCAGCGCCCTGGGCGACCCGACCAACTTCTACGTCTACGACGGGGTGTCCACGGACAGCTACGCCGTGGCCGTGGGCACGGAGGGCGAGTTCACCGGGTGCATCGCCTACTCCAGCACGGTGCTGTTCTGGAAAGAGAATTGCCTGCACAAGGTCCTGGGCAGCTATCCGGCGCAGTATGAAATCTACACCTACACGGTGCCCGGCATCCAGAAGGGCAGCGAGAAGTCCCTGGCCGTCATCAACGAGACGCTGTTCTACAAGGGCCGCAACGGCGTGTACGCCTACTCCGGCGGGACCCCGGAGCTGCTGACGGAGAACTTCGGGACCCGGCGCTTCTTCGACGCGGTGGGCGGCACGGACGGCGAGCGCTACTACATCTCCATGCGGACGGAGAAGGGCGACTGGGAGCTGTACGTCTTTGATACGCTGCGGGCCATCTGGCTGCGGGAGGACGCGACCCACGCGCTGGACTGGGCCTATCTGGACGGGACGCTCTACTTCCTGGACGGGGCCACGGGCAAGCTGATGACCACCGGGCAGGACTACTCCGAGGAGGGCCTGGTGAACTGGAGCGCAACGCTGTGCCAGATGGACGAGACGAGCCACGGGCGCAAGTGCTATTCCAAGCTGTACCTGCGGGCGGACCTGGATGCCGGGGCCTGGCTCAAGGTGGAGATCAGCACGGACGGCAAGCCCTTCCGACAGGTGTTCTCCACCCACAACGAGCGGGCCAAGACCCTGCAAGTCCCCATCCTGCCGGTGCGGTGCGACAACTTCCGCATCCGGCTGTCCGGCAAGGGCGGATGCCTGGTCAAGAGCATCATCCGGGAGTTCGCCCTGGGCAGCGAATATTAAGGGGGTGACAGGGCATGGCAACCACCCTCCCCGGCTCCCCTCCTTCGTTTGACCGCAACGACGTGAACGGGACCGTAAAATCTCTGTGCAACTACACCAGAAACCTGCAAGAAAATCTGGACTTCATGCTGGGACAGCTTCAAAAGAGCATGACCGCCATACAGACCAGTGTGGAGGGGCTGAACAGCAAGGTCTCCAGCCTGCAAACCACCCTCTCCGGGGCGCAGCAGAGCGTGAGCACACTGGGCAGCGAGTACAACAAGCTGGCAGCCCGCGTGACGGCGCTGGAGCAGAAAACCAACTGAAAGAGGAGGTAATCCGACATGGCAAAACCCGATATGTCCAGGAACAAAGACCTGGCGGGCAAGACCGTCTCCAAGGGCGGCTACAACATCAGCTATAACGAGAACGGCTATGCCACCAGCGCCATCAAGACCGGAAGCAAGACCGGCAAGGCCGCCGCGCCCAGCGCCGACACGGTGGGCGGCGGCAGCGACCGGGGCAGCTACGGCGGCAGCGTATATGACCAGGAGCATTTTTCCAATGACGAGCTGCGGAGCGCGGCGGAGGTCCGGGCGGCAGCGGCGGCAGGCAAAACGACCTGGGCAGACGCCCACGACTATGTGGAGCGCATCCGCAGCAACTACGGCTATTCCGGCGACAGCGACGGCAGCCGCTACATTCCCCTGGAGATGGGCGGCGGCGGACGAGGAAACGGAGGCGGCGGTTTCTCCTACGAGGCGGCCCCCACCTACACCAGCCGCTACCAGAACCAGATCGACGACCTAACCCGCCAAATCCTTAACCGGGAGGCGTTCAGCTACGACCCGGAGAAGGACCCCACCTATCAGCAGTACAAGGAGAGCTACACGCGCAGCGGCGAGCGGGCGATGCAGGACACCCTGGGGCAGGTCAGCGCCCGCACAGGCGGCCTTGCAAGCAGCTATGCGGGCAGCGCAGCGCAGCAGACCTATGACAACTACATGGGGGCGCTGGCCGATAAAATCCCGGAGCTGAAACAGCTTGCCTACTCCATGTACCAGGACGAGGGCAACACCCAGAGGGCAAACCTGGAAATGCTGGTGGCCCTGGAGCAGGGCGACTACGCCAAGTACGCCGACCTCCTGGCCCAGTACAACACGGACCGGAGCTTCGACTACGGCGTGCATCGGGACAATATCAGCGACGAGCGCTACAACAACGAGTGGAACTATTCCGTGGGCCGGGACCAGATCGCGGACAAGCGCTACGAGGACGAGACCGCCTACAACCGGGAGACCTACAAGGACGAGACGGAGTACAACCGGGCGCTGGCAAAGGCCCAGACCCTCGCGGCGGGCGGCGACTTCTCCGGCTACAAGGCCCTGGGGTACACGGACCAGGAGATCGCGGGCCTCAAGGGCGCATACAACAAGGCACAGGCATCCGTTCGCTCCGGCGGTGGGTCCTCCAGAGGCGGCAGCTCCGGCGGAAGCAAGAGAGGCGGCTCAAGCGCCAGCGAGGACGTGTACGCAGGAATGTACAAGGCGGGCATCCGCAGCGAGGGCGACGCATACGCCTGGCTGCTGTCCGCCGGGTACAACACCACCCAGGCCGGAAAGCTGGCCGGGTATTACGCCGACTGGATGAAAAACCAGGGCGGCAGCGACGCCCAGATCGGCAACCGGCACGGGGATAGCTGGATTTATATTCCCGGCCATGGCCGCTTCACCTACGACGAGGTGGAGAACTACGTCAACAGCGGAAAGGTCATCGAGACCTACGACAGCGCGACCAACACCTACACCTACAAGTGGAACGGCAATAAGAAGTAAGGAGGCGGCCCATGGCAAGCGCAAGCGATTTTTTGAAGAAGCGGACGGCGGCGCGGCAGCAGGCCGAGAGCATCCAGAGCAGCGACAAGACCCCTCTGGGCAAGAATGACGACGGCACCGTAACACGGGCGAGCAACTTTCTGCGGAACAAAGCCGCAGAACGCCGGGCCGTCATCGACCAGCAGTACGGCAAGGATGCCTACGGCGGCAGCGGCAGATACGAGGCGGACAAGACCCAGGGCTTCAATTCCTGGCTGGAGAGCGTGAACGGCCTCTCCAGCCAGTTGGGCAGCGACTACCAGAGCCGGGACGGCAAATTCCAGAGTGCCGCAGACTTTGGGAAGTACCGGGATGACAACGACGCCCGCATCAGCGTGATGCAGAACAGGGCCAACGCCTACCGCACCTACTTCCAGGACAACCGGGAGATATACGGAGAGGATGCCGTGAACGGCGTCCTATCCACCCTGGACCAGGGCAGCAAGTACCTGGAGGAGCTGCGGGGCGGGCTGAACAGCGAGTATGACTTCTGGTCCCAGTTCAAGGACGAGAACGACTACAACACCTACCAGCGGGGCAAGGAGTATGCCGCGCTGGCGGAGAAACCCGATTTTGCAGAGAAAAGCCAGTACAAGAGCACGGCCAACGGCCAGGAGAAATTCAACGCATGGAGCGGGACCTACTCCAACAGCGGCTTTGACGACATCGCCTACGACTACATCAACCGCAACGAGGAGGCCCGCAGCCGCCAGATGCTCTCCGACATCCAGAGCAACGCGTCCCTGCTGGGCCTGGACAACAGCGAGCGGCGGGAGATGACGGATGACGAGATCGCCACCTTCAACTACCTGTACGCCCAGGACAGCGCCAACGGCGACGCGGAGCACAAGAACGCCTACGCCTACATCGACTACCTGACCAGCGACCTCAACTACCGCCAGCGGGCCAAGGCAGAGGAGGAATGGGCCGCCTACGCCAAGGAGCACCCGGTGGGGTCCTCTGCGTTCAGCGTGCTGGAAAGCCCTCTCAAGGGCCTTTCCTACCTGGGCCAGGCGGCAGATTACCTCTCCGACGGGGAAATCGACCAGAACGCAGGCTACAACAAGTTCAGCTACATCAACAGCGCCATCCGCAACGAGGTGAACACCATTGTGGAGGACAACTGGGGCGGCGTGGGCAGCTTTGCCTACCAGACCGGCATGAGCATGGGCGACTTCCTGCTGAATACTGCCATCACCGGCGGCAACCAGGCGCTCTCCCTTGCCATCATGGGCACCGGCGCGGCGGCGGATGCCACCATCTCCGCAAAGGACCGGGGCCTGTCCGATAACCAGGCGTTCGCCCTGGGCACCATCGCAGGCGCGGCGGAGATCATCACCGAGAAGGTCAGCCTGGATGCCCTGCTGGACAAAACCGCGCTCACCAAGAGCGCCATGGGCTACTTCCTCAAAAACACCCTGGCCGAGGGCAGCGAGGAAGTGGGCAGCGACATCATCAACCTGGTGGCCGACGTGCTCATTTCCAAGGGCAAGAGCGAGTGGCAGACCTCCATCGACGCCTACGAGGCCGAGGGCATGACCGAGAAGGAGGCGTTCTGGCGGGCCGTCCGGGACCAGGCGGAGAACATGGGCCTGGACTTCCTGGGCGGCGCTGTCTCCGGCGGCGTGATGTCCGGCGCGGGCATCGCCATCAACGCAGGGCTGAATGAATACGGCGCACGGCGCACCGGCGCGGAGTTCCAGGCGATGGGCGACGACGTGGTGCAGGCCACCATCCAGGAAGGGCTTGCAAGCGACCCCAGCACCCAGAGTTACAAGCTGGCCGTGCAGCTCCAGCAGAAGCTCGACGCCGGGCAGACCCTCACCAACGCAGAAATCGGGCGGCTGTACCAGGCCAACGTGCAGGCCATCGACGCGGAGGGCGGCAGCGGCGACCTGCTGCTGCGGGCCGCCGAGGAAGTGACCCAGAAGGGCCGCGTGACCAACAACACCGCCATCGACATTTTGAGCAACCCCACCGCCATCAACACGCTGACGCAGGAGGCTGGGCTGAACATCAGCGAGGACATGAGCAAGTCCCAGCAGCGCAAGGCCGTCAAGAGCGCCGTGGAGGCCCTTGCAAGGACGCAGAGCGACGTTTCCACGAACACGAGGGAAACTGCCCCCGCCGCAACGGAAGCCCGGCAGGCGGCCACGCAGGAGACCGTGCGCCCCGCCATGCAGGTGGAGCAGCAGCGCCCTGCGGCGCAGCAGGCGTATGACATCCGCCGCGTGCGGGACGCTGCGGCCAGCCTGGGCGAGAACGGGGCCAAGGCCCTCTCTGTCAGCTACGACGGCAGCGTGCGGGCCGACGACTACTACGCAGGCTTCGCTTCCTACTACGAGGCGGGCATCTCCGGCATCGACATGGACAAGGTGCAGAGCCGCTATGCCGCGCAGCTCAACCAGGCGCAGCGCTTCGCGGCCTACTCCGCCGGTCAGAACGACGCGGCGGCCTCCCTGGCCCTGGAGCGGGAGGGCGTCAAGAGCGCCACGGTGTACGGCGACGAGGCGGGCTTCGTGCAGTCCGAACATTCCGCCAGTCTGCCCAAGGAGACCGTGCGCTTCTACGACAGCCTGGCCCGTGCCGCCGGGGTGAAAATCCAGATGGCAGAGGCCACCGGCAAGGGCGGCGCAAACGGATGGTACAGCAACGGCATCATCCACATTGCCAACGACGCAGAGAACCCCGGCACCGTGGTGGCAAAGCACGAGATCACCCACCGGATGCAGGAGATGGCCCCGGAGGCATACCGGAAGTACCGCGACTATGCCATGTCCGCGCTGACCGAGTGGGACGGCTCTACCGCCTCCATCGTGGAGCAGTACAAGAGCCGCTACGCCGAGGCAGACATGAACCTCTCCACGGAACAGGCCATGGACGAGATCGCCGCCGACTTCACCGAGGCGCTGACGGTTGACCCGGCCAGGTTTGAGACCCTGGCAAAGGAAAACCGCAGCGTGGCCCGGAAGCTGCTGGACGCCGTGCGGGACTTCATCCGCAAGGTCAAGTCTCTGTTCAAGGGCAACAAGACCGCGCAGAACCAGGCCGCCGCCAACGCATACGGCGTGAGCATCGACACCCTGGAGGAAGCGGCACGCCTCTGGGAGGAGGCACTGAAAGCGACCAGCGAGCAGACGGCAAACAAAAACGCCGCCCAGACGGACGGCGGCACAAAATTCTCTATCAAACGGACCTCTCAAATGACGCTGGCCCAGCAGCTCAAGATGTTTTACGACGGGAAGATGGCCTCCAGCGATGCGTTCTACTTCGGAGTGACCCCTGCGGTGCTGGAGAAGTCCGGCTTTGATGCGCTGCCCCTGGCTATGACCATCGGAGACTTCCGCAAATCCACCCAGAAGAAGCACAACATCCCCCGCCGCGTTCTGAAAAACCTTATGGGCAACCTGGCTTCCCCTCTGTTCTCCTTTGGGAGTGGAGACCGGGCCGGTATCGTTCTGAACGACATCGATGGCGACGGCTACACGCTGCTGGCAGCGCTGGAGCGCGGGACCGATATGGACCGCAAGCCTGTCAATGTCATCAACAGCCTGTACGGCCTGGAGCACCCGGCGGAATGGATTAAGAACCAGATCGACAGCGGGAACGAGTTTGTCCTGTACGATGAAAAAAGAGCAAATGCGTTTCTCCAGACCTACGGCTACATGGCCTCGGTGGGAGATGGCATTCGCTCTACGGGTGAGAGTGTAACCCAGAACGGGGCGGAAGTCAAGACCAAATTTTCTCTCAAGACCCCGGTGGAGGAGACGGACAAGCTGCTGGCCCTGCATAACAAGGACGAGAACAGCATCCTGGCTGCCATCAAGCTGGGCGGCCTGCCCATGCCCTCCATCGCCATTGTAAAAGCCAGGGACGGGCACACCAAGTACGGCCCCATCTCCCTTGTGTTCAGCAAGGACACCATCGACCCGCAGCTATTCCGCGCCAACAAGGTGTACGGTGGCGATGCCTGGACGCCGACAGCTCCGCGAGTAGATTACCCCGTGAACAGCAAAAAGGCATCCCAGGTGGAGCACGAGCTGCACCGGCTGGCCGGGGATGTCTCCGTGGCCGGGGGCATCTTCGGGAACAGCGCCGCCCTGCGCTCTATGGGCATCGACGACACCAGCACCAGGAGCACGGCAGAGCTGGCGGAGAAGCTGGCTTCCACGGACACGGTGCGGGCGGCCTATCTGGCAGACCAGGGCAAGAGCCTGGAGCCGGTGAAGATGGACAAGGTGTGGGACAAGTTCGGTAACGACACCCTGCAAAAGGTGGTTGACCGCCTGGGCGTGAACACGCTGGCTGAAATCGAGGCCAACCTGGAGACCGGCGAGAGCGTGAAGGACGCCCTGGGCGAGAATGCCGAGGTCATCCGCGACATTCTCCGGGACTACTACCGGGAACAGGGCGAACCCATGCTTCGCAGAATGGCCGTCAAGAGGCATTGGACCGACGCGGAGATCAACGAAAGACGGCAGACCCGCATCGACAATTCCATGGACGGCGTTTCCATCTTCACCCTGGAGGACATCGTTCACCACGCATGGGATATGTACCAGGACGGCGGCGCGACCAAGGGCGAAATTGACCGGATGGCTACCTCTGACGCGCTGCGCAGCGCCGTGGATGACCACGCCGTTGAGGAGTGGATTGCCGGGAAGCTGGACGGCCTGCTGGGCGAGGCAGGCGTCTACAATGGCAAGGACCCCTACACCCCCTCCGGCAATCTCCGCAGCTTCTCACAGCTCCACTATGCCTACACCCTGGAGAACATCGTCAAGGCGATGAAGGAGGGCCAGGAGGAGCGCGGCGGCAACACCTGGGGCGCAAGCACCAAGACCCTGCAATCCGTGGCGACGCCGGAATACCGCAGCATCCAGGAGATCAAGGCGGACAGCGGGCGGCTGGGCATGGACGAGGGGGCCGAGTATGAAGCAAAGCTCCAGGCCATTGATGACCAGATCGGCAGCATCATCACGAAGATCAAGCAGGGAAACAAGGCTCATTCCGACAATTCCTTCGTCGAGAGCGACATCATCGGCAGCATCCTGATGGAAACGTCCAAGGGCAAGAGGACGGTGGACGCTATCATGCGGGCCTTCTCCAAGGAGGGGTACAAAATCAGCAGCCAGACGGCCCAGGACATCCAGGCCGTCTACCAGGCGGCGGCGGAAATGCCCACCGGCTACTTTGAGGCCAAGCCCCAGCGGGCCGTCGGCTTCGACGAAGTGCTGGCCGCCGTCATCCCCGATGACAGCAGCAAAAAGCTGCGGGACGGTCTGGAGCAGGCCGGTGTGCGGATGCTGGAATACAAGACCGGAGACGACGCGGACCGCCTTGCCAAGATCAACAGCGTGGAGGGTGCGCGCTTCTCCCTCAAGACCGTTCCCCCTGTGAAGCCGACGAGCGACGACTGGAGGCCGGGGGCAACCTTCGACGAGGTTAAATCCGCCCATCCGACCCTGTTTGCCCTGGACGCCGACGAGGCGGACACCCGCAACCCGACGCAGATTTCCGGCACGGTCAAGAGCTACCGCAAAATTTACGACGCCCTCCAGGCGGAGAACTTCGACGGGACCATCCTGGATGCAAGCTCCGGCCTGGGCTACGGGACCAGAGCCGGGCGCGAGGAGTACGGCTTTGACGTGGACGACATCGAGCCGTTCCCGGATGCCAAGTACCAGCCGAACTACACCGATTACTCCACCCTGGACAAGACCTACGATGTCATCATCAGCAACGCGGTCCTTAACGTCATGCCCCAGGACCTCCGCGACGCTATGGTGGTGAAAATCGGTGAAATGCTGAACCCCGGCGGGCGGGCGTTTATCAACGTGCGCGGCACGGATGTGAAGAACGCCGGGAGCAAGGTCGCCATCAACGACGATCTGATGGAGTATTTCATCTCCAACACCGGCAGCTATCAAAAGGGCTTCACGTCCAAGGAGCTGGTCTCCTACCTCAAGGACGCCCTGGGCGACGGCTTTACCGTGGAACCGACCCGGAAATTCGGCGCTGTCAGCGCCATCGTGACCCGCGACGGAGACAGGCTGTCCCTCAAGGGGCGGGACATCCTCCAGGAGAACGCGGCCTTGCAAGAGGAGAACCGGCTGCTGCGGGAGCAGATGAAGGACTATATCGCCATCCAGCGCCGAAACGGGAAGCTCCAGGAGAGCCGGGACTACTGGCAGGGCCAGACCCGGCGAACCCAGCGCGTGACCACGGACAAAAAGGCCGTGACCGCCGCCGCGAAACAGCTTATCCAGAACTACGGGGCCGACATCGCGGTGAAGGACATCCAGGGAGACCTCCAGAGCCTCTATGACTACATCGCCAGCGGCTACGACGGCAAGGACGAGCTGACCTACACCGAGGCCCGCCGCCGGGCGGAGGACATCGCGCAAACCCTGGTGAGCAACGCGGTGGCCGTGGACAGCGATATGTACGATGCGTACAGCGACCTGCGGGACTACCTGCGGACGACCAAGATCATCTACGGCAAGGAGTACCACGGGGACATCGCAGACTACGGCGATTTCCGCAAGCGGCAGTTCGGACGGCTGAACCTGGGCAGCGAGGGCCACACCAACATCAACCAGGTGTACCAGGAGCTTTCCTCCCGCTGGCCGGAGTTTTTCAGCGAGCAGGAGCAGACCCATCCGACGGACCAGCTTCTCCACATCGTGGAAGTGCTGGACGGCATCAGCGAGATCAACGAGTACAACCCCTTCTCCCGCCACATGGACCAGGCCGTGACCGGCGCGGCGAACGAGATCATGGAGACCTTCTTCGACCTGCCCCAGACGCGAAAGACCTTTGCGGACCGGCAGGCATTGAAGCTGGAGAACGCCAAGGCCAAGGGCCGGGAGCAGGTCCAGAAGGTGCGGGAGCAGTACACCACCCGCCTGGCGGAACTGCGGGAGCAAAACCGGCAGCGGGTACAGAACGCCATCGCCAAGGAGCGGGAGGCCCGCGAGCGGCAGATGGGTGCTCTGAAAGACCGCTATGCGGTCAAGGACGCAGCGGGCCGGGAACGCCGGGCGGCCCGTGAGTTGCGGGCCAAAATCACCCGTCATGCAAGCGCTCTGTCCCAGAAGCTCCTCCGCCCCAGCGACCAGCACCACATCCCGGAGGCCATGCGCGGAAGCGTGGCCGCTATGCTGGAGAGCATCAACCAGGAGAGCCAGTACACCCTCGACGAGAACGGCAAGCGGGTGAAGGACGGCAGCGGCACCCCCACCAAGCGGACCGAGGCGTTCCGCGCCCTCAAGGAGCAGTACGCCAAGATCGTAGCCGAGGGCGGGGATATGGTCATCGACCCCTCCCTGCTGGGCAGCGACGCCGACGGCATCAAGGGCGGCTTCGATGCGGTCATCGCCATGAAGGACATCAAGCTGGCCGACATGAGCGTGGCGCAGCTTCAAACCGTGTGGCAGGTGGTCAAGGCTGTTGAGCACAGCGTGAACACGGCGGGGAAAGTCCTGTCCAAGGCCAAGTACGCCAGGACGGCGGACTGGGCGCAGGCTCTCTCCATCGGGACCAGCAGCCGCCGGGCCAAGAACAGCCTGACCAGCAACCACGCCCTCATTGACCTGGAGACCCCGTACACCTTCTTCTCCCATTACGGAGAGGCGGGCAAGGCGGTCTACCGGATGCTGCGGGACGCGCAGGACCAGCAGCAGCTCATGGTGGACCATGTGGCCGAGGAGGTCCGCAAGATCGTGGACCCCAAGACGGTGAAGAAGCTGGAGGCGACCACGCATACCTTCACCACGGAGCGAGGCGAGGAACTGACCCTTTCCACGGCCCAGGTGATGGAGCTGTACGAGCTGGTGAAGCGCAAGCAGGCCCACGACCACCTGCTCAAGGGCGGCGTGGTCCAGCCAGAGATCAAAACCTCGCAAATCCGGCGCGGCACGGACAGCATCCGCCTGACGGAGGGCGACCTGGCGAACATCACCGGGACGCTGACACCGGAGCAGGTGAAGATCGCGGACGGCCTGCAAGGACTGACCCGTGGCGTGCTGGCCGACTACGGCAACAAGGCCAGCATGGAAGCCTATGGTTATAAGAAGTTCACCGAGAGCGACTACTGGCCCATCAAATCGGCCAAGGAGGGCCTGCACAGCAACATCGAAAAGGGCGGCAACAACACTCGCTCCATTAAGAACATCGGCATGGCAAAGACCACGATGCCCCACGCGAGCAACGCCCTGGACCTGGCGGGCATCTTCACCACCTTTGCCAACCACGCCTCCGACATGACGGACTATGCCTCCTGGCTCTGCACGATGGAGGACATCAACCGCCTGTTCAACTACCAGTTCCGGGACGAGGAGGGCAACCCAACCGGCAAGACCATCAAGGGCCTGCTGGACCGCGTGGGCGGCCCCGGCAGTCAAAAATACTGGCACAACCTGATGGAGGACATCCAGAACGGCATCAACGCCCCCGGCGACAGCCCTATGTGGGACATCGCCGGAAAGACCATCGGCGGCTTCAAGGGCGCAGCCGTGGGCGCGAACATCCGCGTGGTCATCCAGCAGCCCACGGCGTTCTTCCGGGCGGCGGCGGTACTGGACCCCCAGGACATGGCGCGGGGCCTTGCAAGAGGCGTTACGCGGGGCAGCGGATGGAAGAAAGCCCTGCAATACTCCCCCATCGCCATGCGGAAGGATGCGGGCGGCTTCGACATCTCCAGCCCCTACAAGATGACCGAGACGCTGTTCGACAACCGGACGAACGTGCGGAAGCTGAACGACGCCCTTTCCGCCCCTGCGGGTGCGGCGGACGCTGTGACCTGGGGCAAGCTGTGGAACGCCTGCGAGTGGGCCACGGCGCGGGAACACCAGGGCCTCACCAAGGGCAGCGAGGCGTTCTACCGGCAGACGGCAAAGCTGTTCGCGGAGGTCATCGACCAGACCCAGGTGGTAGACGGCGTGCTCCAGCGGTCCAACATCATGCGCTCCAGCAACGCAGTGGTGAAGCAGGCGACCAGCTTCATGGGCGAGCCTATTATGAGCCTCAACCTGCTGATGCGGGCCTATGACCAGGTGCGCTACGAACAGAACAGCCAGAAGCGCGGCAAGGCCATCAAGACGATGGGCCGGGCGGCCACGGCCCTGGTGGTGACGAACGTGGTCAACGCTCTGGCCCAGAGCCTTATCGACGCCATGCGCGACGATGACGAAGATAAAAAATACTGGGAACGCTTCCGGGCTGCGTTCACCGGCATCTCCGGTGACGAGGAGACACCCTGGGAGAAAGCCTGGAACGCCATCATGGAGGGCAACGTCGGCAGCAACATGAACCCCCTGGGCCAAATCCCCTTCGTGAAGGATGCGCTGTCCATCATGCAGGGCTACGACGTGTCCCGCACGGAAATGGAGATCGTGTCCGACCTTATCCAGGCCGGACAGACGGCTATCCAGAGCGCCGACGGCCAGGGCAAGCGGACCAGGGCCTACGCCCTCAAGGGACTGCTGGCCGCCGGTGCAAAGATGTTCGGCATCCCGGCCTCCAACCTGGCGCGGGATATGTGGGGCCTGGCCCGGAGCGCGGCGGTGGAGACCGGCAACATCCCGCTCCAGTATGAGATGGAAAAGGCTATCTACAACATCTCCAATACCGGCAACAAGAACCGCTATTACGCCATTCTGTACCGGGCGCTGGAGCAGGGCGACATGGACACCTACCAGCACATCAGGGACGACCTGATGAACAGCATGGGCGTGGACGGCGCAGGCATCGACAGCGCCATGCGGAGCCGCTACAACAAGGCCGTTGAGAAGGACCCGGACTACACCCTGCCCCAGAGGGCACGGGACCTTATCGGCAGCAGGGACAAATACGCCCCGGCCAAGGAGAAGGAGGAAACCTTCGGTGCGGACGACCTGGGCAGCAGCGCCTACCGGGCATACTCCGACCAGCGGGCCAGCGACTACCGCAGCATGGCCGACGACCTGACGAGCAGCCCTATTTTCCAGGGAATGGACGACGAGACCCGCGACAAGGTGCTCAAGGCGGCCTATGATCTGGCCGACAAGAGCGCCCTGGCGGACCATTCCGACGGGCAGTACGAGGTCAGCACCAAGTGGATGGCCCAGGCCGACGACGCAGAGGCCCAGGGCATCGAACCCTGGGAGTACGTCCTGTTCCACACCGCCTACAACGAGATGGAAGGGACCAAGGACGCAGACGGCAAGACCGTGAAGGGCGAGGCCAAGAGCGACCATGTGCGGGAATGGCTGGAGGACTTCTCCGGCCTGACCGACGAGCAGCGGGCTTTCCTCTGGGGGACCGTCTACACCAGCGAATGGTAAAGAAATGGGAGCAGGTCATCCCTGCTCCCATTTTTTCATGTCGTCACCAACAATTTCCGCACTTCGAGTACCCCAGATACTCGCAGTATTCTATATTATGCGCCCAGTATTCGTCAGCACCCTGGAACACAGGGCAATCGTAATTGTGATAACGGTTTGACCCTTCGACGATGAACCCAATGTTGTTGTAAAGAAAAGTGGCGTCGTGAAGATAGCCGGACAAATCCTCGTTCCGAGCCTCCAGGTCGTTCACTTTTTCTTGCAGTTGCGTCTTTTCGGTGGATAGCGCGGAAACTCTGGAGCGCAATTCCGCATTCTCCGCTGCCAGGTCATCCCGCGCTGCCGTGAGCACGGAGACACGGTAGCCAAGGATGCAGGTGCATACCACCAGCAAAGCAGCGGCTATGCAAAGCGGAACCACCGGAGACCGCTTTCCCGGCTTCGGCTGTTCGGTTTCAACTCCGGGCGGGGTCTGGCCCGCCTGGATGAACGGTGTGCCGCACAACTTCTCCCCCGGCTGGGGAGAAAGGCTTTCGCAGTCACACGGCTTTCCCTCCGGGACGAGCTGCCCACACTTCGGGCAGGTGTACCATCGTTCCTTCGGTATGGCCGGACGCATTTTCCTGCGCTGGATGGCCTTGCAAGCGGCGGTAGCGACAGCCAAGGCCGTGCCATACAGCAGGACCACAGGGAGACCGCCGAGTTGTACACCGCTCATGCTTATGGCGGTTTGCACCATCGCTGCTACGGCGACGCACACGATATAGACCAAGGCTTTCATAGGTGGACCCTCTCTTTCAAATTTTTATCTGCTTCGGGGCGAAAAGGATGCGGGGCTTTGATATGCTCAATGGGAAAGGCAGGTGATACCAATGGAGTGGAACATCATTGTGGGACTGGTATACACGGCGCTGGGCGCTGTCATCAGTTATGCCACCTTCTCCCGCAACAAGGGGAAAGACGACAGGAGCAGCGGCCAGCAGCTCGGCACCGTTTTGACAGAGCTGGGGTACATCAAGTCCAACACGGACGAGATCAAGACGGAACAGCGAGAGCAGCGCAAGACCAACACAGCGGTGGAGGGCCGTCTGGCTGCCGTGGAGGCCAGCGCCAAGTCCGCACACCACCGCATTGACCATCTGGAGGCGTTACAAGATGAAGAACATTAAGACGACCACGCGGCGGCTGTTCGTGACAACGCAGATCGCCGCGCTGGGGTGGGTCACGATGTCCTACCTCATCGCCCTGTACGCCACGGTGCGGCTGGGCCAGGTGTTCCCGGTGGTGGACCTGTCCAAGCAGGCCATCGAGACCATCTTGGGCGTGAACGTCCTCAAGGTGGTGGAGAACATCTTTGAGCACAACGACGGGGTAGTGTTCGGCAAGAGCAACGCGCCGGAGAAGAAAATCAAACGAGATTGCTAAAGGAAGGAGCACATCATGGATATTACGACCATCATTGAAGCGGCGGCTGCCCTTGTGACTGCTGTCATCACCGCCGTGGTCATCCCTTACATCAAGAGCCGGACCACGGCCCAGCAGCAGGCAGAGATCAATGTCTGGGTGAAAATCGCTGTGACGGCTGCGGAACAAATCTACCGTGGCAGCGGGCGCGGCGAGGAGAAGAAAGCCTACGTCCTCAAATGGCTGGCAGAGCACGGCATCACCATGGACGAGGACCGCATCGACGCGCTCATTGAGGCCGCCGTCTACGAACTCAACCACGGCGTTCTGAAAGAAGGTGCGGGCAATGAGTAACAGCCCACTGGTCAGCTACACCAAGCTGTCCCCCAACCATTCCGGCAAGCGCAAGCACGCCATCGACACAATCTCCATCCACTGTATGGCCGGGAACCTGTCCGTGGAGCGCTGCGGCGAACTGTTCCAGAACAAGGAACGCCAGGCCAGCAGCAACTACGGCATCGGCAGCGACGGGCGCATCGGTCTGTATGTGGACGAGGCTAACCGTTCGTGGTGTACCTCCTCCGCCAGCAACGACAACCGGGCCGTCACCATCGAGGTGGCGAACACCGTTGCCAAGGACCCGTGGCCGGTCTCCGACGCGGCCTACAAGTCCCTCATTGATCTGCTGGTGGACATCTGCCAACGCAACGGCATCCCCATGCTGCTTTGGAAGGGCGACAAGTCCCTTATCGGAAAAGTGGACCAGCAGAACATGACCGTCCACCGCTGGTTTGCGGCGAAAGCCTGCCCTGGTGACTGGCTTTACAGCCGCCACGGCCAGATCGCCGCAGAAGTCAACAAAAGACTGGAGGCCGCAAAGGCCGGAAAGGATGAAGAAACTATGGACACCAAACAGCTCACGAGCTGCGCCGACACCGGGGACAACCCCTCCGCCTGGGCCAAGGAGGCTACCGACTACTGCAAGCGCAAGGGCATCTTCGCCGGAGACGGTGCTGGCAACTACGGATGGCAGAAGCCCATCACCCGCGAGGCCACGGCCCAGATCATCTACAATCTGCTGGAGGCCGCCGGTATGCTGGACAAGCTGCCGGACGTGAAGTGAGATATTCCCACTTTTTGTACCAAAACGATAAAGGTTGTAAATCTTTATTACAAAGATAGCCCTTTTCCGTGGTACTGTCAAGGTGCCAAGGAGGGGCTGCGTGTGAAGATTTACGATTTTGAGGGACAAAAGAATATCTCCGGCGACCGCATCCACCAGGTGCGGGCGACCAAACGCATCTCCCAGGCGGACCTCGCTGCGAGGATGCAGGTCAAGGGCGTGTTCATCGAGCGGGAGGCCATCAGCAAGATAGAGACCGGGGACCGCTTCGTGACGGACTACGAGCTGATGATCTTTGCCGAGGTCCTGGGCGTGACGATGGACTGGCTGACCGGAAAAGAATAAAAAATTTTGAAATCCCCCTACGGATAGTAGGGGGATTTTTGCATCTTCCGGGGCTATTGACATGGCCGAAAAAAGTGTGCTAAAGATATACAAATGCTATGCAAAAGTATTGCAAATGGAGGTTTTCCTATGCCGAGATATAAGGGCGCACACTTGACCTGGAACGACAGATTGACCATTGAAAAAATGCTCCGCGAGGGGTACAGCAAGCCGCAGATCGCCCGCTATCTGGGCGTGCATCACAGCACGGTCTACGACGAGCGCCGGAGGGGCGCGGTGGAGCTGAAACGCAGCGACCTGACCACCTATATCTCCTACTCCGCCGATGTTGCCAAGGACTACCACCTGGACCGCAAGAAGAACATGGAAAAGCCTCTGAAAATCGGCAAGGACCACCGGCTGGCCCGGTGGCTGGTCAAAACCATCTCCGAGGGGTATTCCCCGTCTGCTGCCTGCTCCATGCTGGGCAAAACGCCGGAGACCACCTTCTCCTGCACATTATGTCGCCAGACTGTGTATAAGTACATCGAGAACGGGGACTTGTGGCCCCTGACCAACAAGGAGCTGCGCTACAAAAGTGACCAGAAGCGGACCTACAACCGCGTGAAAGCAGCGAAAGCCCCCAGAGGGGACAGCATCGAGCATCGCCCGGAGCACATCAATAACCGGGAGGAACCGGGCCATTGGGAGATGGACAGCGTAGTGGGTAAGAAGGGCACCAAGGCCGCCCTGTGCGTCCTCACCGGACGCGTGACGCGGGACGAGATCATCCGCAAGATGCACGACGACACCGCCGCCAGCGTCGTGGGCGTTCTGGACCGGCTGGAGCGCCGCATGGGGACCGCTATGTTCCGCCAGGTGTTCAAGAGCATCACCGTGGACAACGGGAGCGAATTTGCCGATTGCAAGGGCATGGAGCGCTCCTGTCTGCTGCCCGGAGAGAAGCGCACCCATGTCTACTACTGCCACCCCAGGTCCCCCGGAGAGCGCGGCAGCAACGAGAAGCAGAACCAGCTTATCCGGTGGTTTTTCCCCAAGGGCACGGACTTCCGCAAGGTAACACAAAAAGAGGTGCGCCGGGTCCAGGACTGGATAAATAATTACCCACGGTTAATCCTGGACTGGCACACCTCTGCGGAACTTTTCAACGTGTTTCTTGCAAGCCTATAAAGCCTATAAAAAATTTTTCAAAGAAATTCGGGTTTTAGTATTGACATTTGGCTTCGCAAATGCTATCGTAAAACCCGAAGGATGAAACAGTCCTTCGGGCTTTATTTTTTCCCAGGAAAGGGGGTGCGCGTGATGGCCTGCAAGTACCTGGATTTCCAGGACCGAAAGAAAATCGCAAAGATGTACCAGGAGGAAGCCCGCGTGCTGGACATCGCCTACAAAATCGGATGCCACCCCGCAACGATCTATGAGGAGCTGCGACGAGGCGACACGGGCAAGCTGGACAAGAACCAGCGCCCGGAGTATGACCCCCGCCTGGCTCAAAGGACGTTTCAAGAGGCAATCCGCCGCCGGGGCAACCGGCGGACCACCACGACCGCCGAGAGCGGCCAGTAAACCAAAGAGGAGGACAAGGACATGAAAATGAAGAACCTGGCCCTGGCACAGGTACGTCGGGGCGAACGCTTCACCCTCGACGGCGTGGAGTTTGTGAAGCTGGAGGACGACCTGGACGCCGCCTTTGCGGTGGCCGCCGACACGCTGCCGGAGTGTTGCCAGTTCGAGAGCGACGACGCAGAGCGGGAGGACCACAACAATTTCAGCGGCAGCCACATCGCAAAGGTGATGGAGCGCTGGCTGCGTGACCAGCACAAGCCCATCTTCGATGCCACGCTGGAGCGGCCCATCGACTTGACCAGCATGGACGGCATGACGACCTACGGAAAGCCCTTTGCCGTCGCCCGCCTGCTGACCATCGACGAGTTCCGCAAGTACCGCCGCTTTATCCCGCTGACCAGCAAGCCGTTCTGGACCGCAACGCCCTGGACTACCCTGCGCTCCCCGTGCTCGAATGGCTGCTACGCGTACCGCATCAGCACCGGCGGCACCGTGAACTACGGCGTCGTGTACTACGCCAACTTCGCGCCGCGTCCCGCTTTGTATCTCCAATCTTCTATCCTTGTATCTGTTGAGACCGAGGACGAGGAGAAGGTCCTGGCCGATTACACGGACACGGAGCTGATGGACGAGCTGTACCGCCGCAGGAGAAGCACCTATGACCCGGACTGAACGGCGGAGGCGGCAGCAGCGCCGCCGCAGGGCCGCGATGCAGAGAACCGCCTGCCTGGCGCTGGCCCTTCTGGCCGTGGCTGCGGCGTTCGCCTGGAGCGGGCGTCCACAAGAGCCGGAGACACCAGAGGCCACCGTGCCGGTGACGGCAACGGCGCTTCCGGCGGAGACACCCACGCTGGAACCCATCACGCTGGAGTTTGAGGACCAGGAGGCCATCGACCCGATGGAGGCGTCCAAGGTAGCCCTGGCAAAGATGGTGTGGGGCGAGGCGCGGGGCTGCTCCACCACGGAACAGGCGGCCACGATCTGGTGCGTGCTGAACCGCTACGACAGCGGGGACCGCTTCTGGGCCGACACGGTGGAGGGCATCACGACCCAGCCCTGCCAGTTCTACGGCTACGACCCCAGCAACCCGGTGGACCCGGACATCCTGGCCCTGGTGGAGGATGTGCTGGCCCGCTGGATGGCCGAGAAGGAGTGCGTGGGCAGCGTGGGCCGGGTGCTGCCGAAGGAGTACCTGTACTTCACCGGAGACGGCGCACACAACTACTTCACCACGGAATGGCAAGGCGGGCAGACCTGGGACTGGTCCCTGGAAAGCCCGTATGAGGGATAGCTGATATGGAGTTGACCCACCTTTCCCTGTTTTCCGGCATCGGCGGCCTGGACCTGGCCGCCGAGTGGGCGGGCTTCCACACCGTGGGACAATGCGAGTGGGCTGACTACCCCACCAGGGTCCTGGAGAAACATTGGCCGGACGTTCCGCGCTGGCGGGACATTCGGACTTTGACAAAGGAGAGTTTCTGTGAACGGACCGGGCTACGAACAGTTGACATTATTTCCGGCGGCTTCCCGTGCCAACCCTTCTCCAAAGCCGGACAGCGCAGAGGCAAGAGCGATGACCGCTACCTCTGGCCGGAGATGCTTAGAGTTATCGACGAGCTGCGGCCTGCTTGGGTCATTGGAGAGAATGTTGCTAACATCCTCAATCTGGCGCTCGACGATGTGTTTTCTGACCTGGAAAGTAAAGGCTACACCGCACGGGCGTTTATGGTTCCAGCTCGCGGCGTCGGCGCTCCGCACCAAAGATACCGATTTGCAATCGTGGCCCACGCCGACGGCGATGGACGCGGCGGGGCTGGCCCGGCACCTGCGGAAGGACGCGACATCCACCAGGTCATTGCTTCTATGCCAGAAAGTGGCTTACCTGGCGGGGGGTGGGGTACTGGAAATCTGAACCCGGAATGGACCGAATGGTTGATGGGCTTCCCAACTGGATGGACAGAGTTAGATGCCTCGGAAACGCGGTGTGCCCGCCCCAGTTCTTCCCCTTCTTCCAACAAATCAGACTGATAGAGGAGGCAGAGCATGAACCGACTACAAGAGCGGCGGATGGCGCTGGGTCTGACCCAGCCGCAGGTGTCCGCCAGACTGAAAGAAACGGAACCCAGGGCTGACGTGGGCATGGTAAGCCGGTACGAGAAGGGCGTATGCCTGCCGACAGCGGACCAGCTCAAGGCCCTGGAGAATGTCCTGGGAGCGCCCAGGACGGAACTCTACGACGCGGAGGACCTGGACCTGCTGGGGGCGCTGCCGACAGCAGAGAGCCGCAGCGAGGCAAGCGAGACGGAGACCGCGCCGCCCACCGCACCCACCGGGCGCTTCCGCAAGTGTTACCGCATCAGCCGCGAGTTCGCGGCAAGCCTGCCGGACGACCTGCTCCAGGTGTGCGGGTATTCCTCCTGGCAGAGCTGGCACGACGCGGCCCTCAAGCGGCTGCTGGCAGAATACGCGGCGAGAAGCCGAGGCATCAAGAAAAAGGAGGATAAAACAGCATGAGCGAGCAACTGGACAAGAAAAGCATCCTGGAAATGTCCATGGGTGCCATTCTGGAGCGGGTGGACTATGAGATGGGAAAGGTACTGGACAACATCCTGGACCCCAACACCAAGGCCACCGGCAAGCGCAAGATCACCGTCGGCCTTGAAATCGTCCCAAGCGCGGACCGCCGGACCATCACGGTACATACCACCGCGAAAAGCGCGCTGGTCCCGACGGAGCCTATCACCACAAGCCTGTTCATCACCAATCAGCCTGGGACCGGCGAAATGGTGGTGGCAGAAATGGTCCCCCAGGTCCCCGGCCAGATGTTCCTCGACGGCGGGGAGCAGGACAGCCCCAAGGTCCTAAAGTTCACCAGACAGGCGTAAAGCCACACATTGAAAGGAGTTTTTACCATGTTGAAAGACGCTATCCAATATCTCGTTTCCCTCAAGGACAACAAGACCTATACCATCAACGGCGAGACCTATTCCGACCGCGAGCTGCACCGCATCCCCCGCTATGTCCCCCATCCTTTCAGCCTCGGCGTTTCCGGCCTGGACAGCATCGTGAAGCTGGTCCGCAACGAGCTGGATATGTTCGACAACCTGCCCCTGTTCATCCGCGTGGACGGTGCCCGTAAGGTGTCCTTTTTCTCCACCTACGACGACGAGATGGACCGCGACACCCTGTATGAGGCATCCTGCGATGTGCCGGACTTCCGGGAGGGCTTCCGGGAGCAGGAGAACGCCATCATCGAGCTGCGGAGCAAGTTTGCTCCCGGCGACGGCGTGGACTACCTTCTGGACCTTCTCTCCCGCATCAGCAAGGACAACGGCGTGACCACCCGCGACAACGGCGTGAGCCAGGAAGTGGAGGCCCGCACCGGCGTTTCCCTCAAGCAGTTGGTCCAGGTCAAGCCTCGCGTGCAACTTCGTCCCTACCGCGCCTTCCTTGAGGTCGAACAGCCGGAAAGCGAGTTTATCCTGCGTCTGGATAACGACGGGAATGTTGGCCTGTTTGAGGCAGACGGCGGCATGTGGAAGATGCAGGCAAAGGCATCCATCGTGGCCTACTTCGAGGAGAAGCTGGCCGAGGAGGTTAAGGACGGCAAAATCGTCGTGATGATGTGATGCAGCCGCAGGTCATCATCTGCAAGGACCGGGCGGAATGGCTGGAGGCCCGCAAGGATGGGCTGGGGGCGTCTGACGCCGCCGCCCTCCTGGGCCTCTCCCCCTGGAAAACCAACGTACAGCTCTGGGAGGAGAAGTGCGGGCTGGTCATCCCGGAGGACATTGGGGACAAGCCCTATGTGCGCTACGGCAACGACGCGGAGCCGCTGCTGCGCTCCTTCTTCGCCCTGGACCACCCGGAATACCGGGTGAGCTTCACCCCCTACAAGATCATCAAGCACCAGGACCTGCCCTTCATCACCTGCACCCCGGATGGGGAACTGGAGGAGACCGCCACCGGGCGGCTGGGCGGCCTGGAGATCAAAACCACGGAAATCCTCTCCTCCACCGGCTGGACCCATTGGAAGGGGCGCATCCCCACGGAGTATTACGCCCAGGTGTGCCAGCAGATGCTTGCCACCGGGTGGCAGTTCGTGGAACTGCTGGCCCAGATCAAATATACCACGGCGGAGGGCGAGGACCGGAAAGAGACCCGGCACTACAAAATCGAACGGGCGGATGCCGAGGACGACATCGCCATCATCCGGCGGGAGGCGGTCCCCTTCTGGCGCTGCGTGGAGCAGCGGCAGAAACCAAACCTCAAACTCCCGCCTATCTGAACAGGAGGACAACATGAGCATGGAATTTGTGATGGGCAACAGCCTGGAGACTTTGCCCAAGACGATAGACTTCAACTTTGAGGAGCTGAAAGGCCAGCTTGCGGAGAGCCTGGCGCTGTACACCGGCCTGGTGGTAACAGAGGACGGCATCAAGGGTGCCAAGGAGGACCGCGCCAAGCTGAACAAGCTGCGGGAGGCCCTGGAGAACAAGCGCAAGGAGGTCAAGCGCGAGTGCATGGCCCCGTACACCGACTTCGAGGCCAAGGTGAAGGAACTGGTGGGCCTTATTGACCAGCCCATCGCCGCCATCGACGCGCAGCTCAAGGAGTACGAGGAGAAGCGCCGGGCGGACAAGCGGGCCGCTATCCTGGAAATCTACGAGGAGACCGTGGGCGAGCTGCGGGCGCTGCTCCCCTTTGAGAAGCTGTGGCAGGACACCTGGTACAACACCAGCGTGACCATGAAGAAAGTCCGGGAGGCCATCGTCGCGGCGGAGGACAAGGCCGCGTCCGATTTGGAGGTCCTGGCTACCGTGGAGAGCGAGTTTGCCGAGGCCGTCAAGATCAAGTACCTGGAGCACCTGGACTTGAACGAGGCCCTGATGGAGCGCTCCCGCCTCCAGGAGCGGGCCAAGCGCCTGCGGGAATACGAGGCCCAGCGGGCCGCCCAGGCCGCCAACCTGGCAGAGGAACAGCGCGAGGCAGAGGCAACGCGGGGCGCAGAGCAGACCCCGGACCCCGCTGCCAATGCGGCCCAGGCCGGGACCTGGGAACCCGGCGGCGGTGAGGCCGTGGAGGAGACCATCTACCTGCTGCGCTTTGAGTGCCAGGTGACAAGGGACCAGGCGGCGGAGCTTTCCCGCTGGCTGAAAGAACGGAACATTTCGTATAGGAGGATTTAATCATGGCCGTGAACAATTCTTTGCAGAGCCGCAGCGGCGGTAAGCCCAAGTTCAGCGTGGCTATCCAGACGCCGATGTACCAGAAACTCGTGAACGACACCCTGGGAGACCCGGACCGCGCCCGGCGCTTCGTGGCTGCCATCAGCTCCGCCGTGGCCGTAAACCCGTCCCTCCAGGAGTGCGACGCCGGGACGGTGCTGACCGCCGCCCTGCTGGGCGAGAGCCTGAACCTGTCCCCCTCCCCGCAGCTCGGCCAGTATTACATGGTCCCCTACAAGGACAAGAAGCGCGGCACCGTGGCCCAGTTCCAGCTCGGCTACAAGGGCTACATCCAGCTTGCGGAGCGCAGCGGCCAATACCTCGACATCGACGCGTTCCCCGTGGTGGAGGGCGAGTACAGAGGCCGGGACCGCTTCACCCGCCGCCCCATCCTGGAGTTCCTGGAGGACGACGGAGACCGGGAGAGCCGCCCCGTGGTGGGCTACTACGCCTACTTCGAGCTGAACAACGGCTTCCGCAAGGTGCTGTACTGGAGCAAGGACAAGATGCTGGCCCACGCGGACCGCTACTCCCAGGCGTTCCACCTGGAGGCCCGCGAGGCTCAGGACCCCCGGTACAGCGGCTGTCTCTTATACACATCTCCGAGCCCACGAGACATCTCAGGATCTCGT
>ERZ1027282.19-NODE-19-length-30756-cov-6.413407_pt1 | contig 30756 bp, 25 predicted proteins | sample MGYA00519241_ERZ1027282 | MGnify/ENA primary metagenome ERZ1027282 (study PRJEB26926, sample SAMN06165075) | human gut metagenome | biome: ENVO:00009003; feature: ENVO:2100002; material: ENVO:00002003 | host: Homo sapiens | place: USA | collected 2012 ...
CAAGAACGTACAACGAGTTTTTTTTATTTATATTGGGAGTTTTGACACACCCTCCCCTTTTTCTATATCATAGCCGCCTGCGGCTTTTCTATATTAGGCCTCGCTGCCTTCGATACTGTCGCCGACGTTGGTTTTGGACGCTGTGCTCGCTGCAACCTTCTGTTCCTCGGAAGGATTGGTTATGGCCTGCATGATGAGCGCTTCCAGCTCCTCACAGAGTTCGGGATTGTCCTGGAGCAGTCGCTTCGTGGCGTCGCGGCCCTGCGCCAGGCGCGTGTCCTTGTAACTAAACCAGCTACCGCTCTTCTTGATGATATTGTAGGTCACACCCAAGTCGATAATCTCACCAGCCTTGGAAATGCCCTCACCGAACATGATGTCGAACTCCGTTTTGCGGAAGGGCGGCGCCACCTTGTTCTTGACCACTTTGACGCGGACCTGGTTGCCGATGACCTGGTCGCCATTCTTGATGGAGGAGATCCTGCGGATATCCAGTCGGACGGAGGAGTAGAACTTCAGGGCGTTGCCACCCGTGGTGGTCTCGGGACTGCCGAACATCACGCCGATCTTCTCGCGCAGCTGGTTGATGAAGATGCAGCAGGTGTTGGTCTTCGAGATCGTACCCGTCAGTTTGCGCAGTGCCTGGCTCATCAGGCGCGCCTGGAGTCCTACGCTGCTATCGCCCATGTCGCCCTCGATCTCCTTCTTCGGAGTCAGGGCCGCCACGCTGTCCACCACCAGGATGTCGATGGCGGAGGAGCGGATGAGCTGGTCGGCGATCTCCAGGGCCTGCTCTCCCGTGTCGGGCTGCGAGATCCAGAGGTTATCGACATCTACACCCAACTTCTGGGCATAGAAGCGGTCGAAGGCGTGCTCCGCATCGATAAAGGCGGCCACACCGCCCATCTTCTGTGCCTCGGCAATGGCGTGGATGGCGAGCGTCGTCTTACCAGAAGACTCTGGTCCGTAGATCTCGATGATACGGCCACGGGGATAGCCGCCCACGCCCAGGGCAGCATTGAGGCCAATGCTGCCCGTGGGGATCACATCGACGGGCTCCACATGCTCATCGCCCATGCGCATGATGGAACCCTTGCCGAAATCTTTCTCTATCTTGGCCATCGCTGCCTGAAGGGCCTTCATCTTGTCGGCCTTCGGGTCCTGCGCGGCATCTTCTTTCTTTGCCATATTTTTTTCTATGTGTTATCTTGCTAAACCTCTCTCCTCCCCTGCTTGACCGGAAGCCACGGAAGGTCTTCGGCGAAGCAGGGGGAGGGAAAAGGGATGATTACAACTCCAAGTCCTTGTCAAACTCCTCGTGCCAGGGCAGTCCCTGCGTGTTGAGCAGCTCCATGAAGGGATCCGGATCGAACTCCTCCACGTTGTGCACGCCCGGCTTCTTCCAGACGCCCTCCAAGAAGAGTTTCGCGCCGATCATGGCCGGGACGCCCGTCGTGTAGCTCACGCCCTGCATACCCGTCTCCTTGTAGGCCTCCTGATGCTTGCAGTTGTTATAGACGTAGTAGGTGTGCTCCTTGCCGTCCTTGATGCCACGGATGCGGCATCCGATGGAAGTCTCACCCTCGTAGTTCTCGCCGAGGTCCTGCGGATTGGGGAGGACGGCCTTGAGGAACTGCAGCGGCACGATGTTGACCTTCACCTTCTTCGTCGGGTCGTCGGCGAGCGGTGCCTCGTAGGTGACCTCGTCGATGCGTCCCATACCAAGGTTCATGATGCAGTCGAGATAGGTGAGATACTGCTGTCCGAAGGTCATCCAGAAGCGACCGCGCTTGATGGTCGGGAAATTGAGCACAAGGCTCTCCAGTTCCTCGTGGTGCATGAGGTAGCTCTCGCGCGGTCCCACGTTGGGATAGTTGAGCGTCTTGTGGACGGCCAGCGGGTCTGTCTCAAGCCATTTGCCATCCTCGTAGTAGAGGCCCTTCTGCGTGATCTCGCGAATGTTGATCTCCGGATTGAAGTTGGTGGCGAAGGCCTTGTGATGGTCTCCAGCGTTGCAATCGACGATGTCAAGGTAGTGGATCTCGTCGAAGTAGTGCTTGGCGGCATAGGCCGTGAAGATGCTGCAGACACCCGGGTCGAAACCACAACCGAGGATGGCTGTGAGGCCCGCCTGCTCGAAGCGCTCACGGTAGGCCCACTGCCAACTGTACTCGAAGTGGGCCTCGTCCTTGGGCTCATAGTTGGCGGTGTCGAGGTAGTTGCAGCCGCAGGCCAGACAGGCCTCCATGATGGTGAGGTCCTGATACGGCAGGGCGAGGTTGATGACCAATTCGGGCTTGTAGCTCGACATAAGGATCTTCAACTGCTCCACGTCGTCGGCATCGACCTCGGCCGTCTGGATGTCCATCTTGTAGCCTTTGTCGTGGATGGCCTTCACGAGTCGGTCGCATTTCTCCACATGGTGGCTTGCGATCATCATCTCGGTGAAGACGTCCGTGTTCTGCGCAATCTTGAAGGCGGCGACGGTAGCCACGCCACCCGCGCCGATCATTAATACTCTGCTCATTCTATGTTTCGTTTTATCTTGTTATTTCATCTTTTGGTCTATCTCTGCCTGGGTGATGCCGAGGGCGTCCATGAGAGAGAATCCGAGCATTTCCTCGCGGCAGCCGGCAGTCTGCGTGGGCTGCATGGTGAAGAGCGTGACGTGCTTCTTCTCGTCATCGACATCGCGGAGGGCATGGCGCAACTCCTGCCAGAGCGAGGAGTCACTGCCATCGGGGACTATCATCAGGCGCGTCACTTCCTCTTCCGAAAGCAAGAGGCGGACCAAGTCGGTCAGCACGGGACCTTTCGCCTGTCCCTCCTCGCCCGTGGCGATGCAGTTGATGATAAACTCGCCCAACTGTTCTGAGCGGAAGGCCTTGCCGTCGAGTTCGGACTCATAGTCGGCGGGGGAGAAATGGAGGAGCTTCGGGGTCTTGCGGTCGTGGAGCAACACGACCTGGGTCTCGTGGTCGCCCGGGCGAAGGCGTCCATCGAGAGCGACGTCCACCAGCCATTGGCTGAGGTCGGCCTGGGGGATACGACGTCCCAACATGCGTTCAAAGTTGACTATCAGGTCGAAGGCGACGTGATCGACGAAATCGGCATCGACGATGATGATATTCTTGCTCCAATTGACGGGATTGATTCCTTGCTTTTTCATTGGCACAAAGATACGGTTTTTAGCTTAGTGGGCCAAACTTTTCCTTGTTTTTCTTTTGGATCATCCGATAAATGGAGCGACTGGGGTGTTTTGATCATTGCTTGTTATTGTCCCAACTTCTCTTTCTCATTCTCAGCCTCGACGGGCGGGATTTTGTCCTCGGCGAGGTTTACCTCGGTAGTCTCGGACTTTACCTCTACAGGCTTAGTCTCTACCTTGGTGGGTTCTGGCTTTACCTCGGCGGGGTTGTCCTCGGCCTTGGCGGGCTTGGCCTTGACTTCTCCCAGTTTCAGACAACGCTCCACATCGGAGAGCAGGCGACAGTAGGGTTCCGACTGCATGAAACCCATGTTGCGGCGGAGCGTCGGCACAATATCGACCGTGCTATGATCGTAGCAGGACAACTCGTTGAGGCGCTGCGTGTTGTGGACCGCCAGACGGTTTATCTCATTTTCACGGGAGCGGATGAGCTGGTCGCAGACCTTCTGCATCATCGGCACAACGACACCGTCGAAGAGATGATGGCCCTGGATGTAGAGATAGGTGGTCTCGGGCGTGACACCCAGTCGGCACAGGTCGCGCGACAATTCACCGAGTTTCTCCTTCGTCCCCGGATTGCCCTTGCGCAGGGCAGCGAGCTTGCGGTTGACCTTGCGCTGCAGGTTGTCAAGCAGAACGGAGGCCTTGCCCGTAGAAAAGGCGCCGAGAGCCACGACATTGTTGAAGTCGGCGATGGTGAAGAGGTTGTTCTTCCTTCTCCGATAGAAGAAGATGTTCCACAGAAAGAGGGGGTAGATGATCTGACTGTAGCGACGCAGGAAGGCGTCGAAGTCGAAGGTCTTGCGGTCGTTGAGGGTCACAGAGACACACATATCGTGGAGGCTCGGTCCATAGCACTGGTAGTTTTCTATCGCATAGACGTAGGTGTGGAGGACGTAAGGATTGTCGCAGACCTGTTTCGAGTCCTCCGTCCGCCCCTGGAGGAGGTAGTCGTAGTCGGCATCGACGCAGGCCAGCATGTCCTTGCCCGTGCCGTGGAGCAGCAGGCTCGTCAGCACCGACTTCTTGCCGCGCGAGAGTTTTTTGCGCGTGGGTAGCATCACCTCGAAGTAGCGATGCTCGTTCTCGTAGCGGGCAAGCACCATGCGCCAGAAGAAGACATCGTCGTAGGCCTCAACGTAGGCCACGATCCTGCGCCTCGCCTTGCGCCCGTTGAGGCGGTTGGAGGCAGTGACGTAGTCGGAGGTGATATTGTCTTTCAGCCGTTTTGCCATATCGCAGCCTTCCCTATTATTCGTCCTCCGTTATCTCCGACACCTCCGTCACGTTGTCGAGCCAGCCGTTCATGATGACAGCGGGACTATGGGTGGTGAGGATAATCTGTACATTGGGGTTGAGTTCGAGTATCAGGTCGATGAGCCGCTTCTGCCATTCGACGTGGAGGCTCACCTCGGGCTCGTCCATGAAGAGCACGTAGTTTTGTCCGTCCTCGATGAGCACGGTGAGCAGGATGACCAGCATTTGCTTCTCGCCGCTGGAGAGTTGATAAGGCATGAGCGTCTCGCCGATCTGTTCGAAGCGAATTTCGTTCTCCGTGCGCACGATCTTCTTGCCTGTCTCGGAGAAGAGGTCGTCGATGAGATCCTGGAACTTCCGCTTCGGTTGGCTGATGCGCTGGGCCTCCTCGGCAGCCTCGGGTGTGGCCTTCTGCAGGGCCTGGATCATGCGGTTGCCGATATTGACCTGGTAGTCGAGATACTTCCGCTGCAGTTTGTAGATCTGCCAGTCGAGTTCGGTGACGAGGGAAGCGTCGATCTTGTCCGTTATCTCCGTACTCATCAGCGGGCGGTCGAAAGAGCGGATGATGTCGAAACGTACCCAGCGTGCTTCCTCAGGCGCCACACGCAGGCGGACTCCCTTGACGGGATGGCTCGGCAACTCGCCGCCACGGGCCAGGCTCCGCACCACCTTGTTGAGGATGGTACTCTTTCCCACACCGTTGATGCCGCTCAGGATGTTGACCTGTCGGTGCAACTCCCAGCAGACGTGCTTCTTGCCGCTCCAGAGCGAGTCGATCTCTATCTCCTTGATGTATTCAGCATATTTCTGCATAACGTTCAGGTATAATTGTTTGTTGGGAAGCGCGTGCCATGAGGGCTGGCTTCTCTTGCAAAGTTAGTCATTTTTCTTCATACCAACACGCTGCGAACGGTCTTTTTTCTTCAAAAACACGTTTAAACGTTTACTATGCTATTTTTCCTCATCTTTTATCGTCTCTCTTACTTACTTTTTTCTTTAGCATCATTTGCGCAATCAGTCCTTTTTTGCTACTTTTGCAACGTCAATTTCAACCATCACCAACCAGCAACACCACCAAATAGATGAAACGTATCTTCCTTCTCGCCCTGCTCGCCACCGCGCTATGGGCTCTCTCCACGTCGGTCCTGGCGCAGAGCCAAGACGGTCTGAGACAATATGTGGAGCCGCGCATCGGCACGGCCCACTGTCGCTACTTCCACTTCGCGCCCGGCGCACTACCCTTCGGCATGGCCAAACCCGGACCCTCCACCAACGGCCACTACGGCAACGTGGACGGCTGGCAGGCCACGGGCTACGACTATCGCGATCGATCAATCGAGAGTTTTCCCTGCACCCATGAGTTCCAGGTGGGCGGCATCAGCGTCATGGCCACCACGGGGCGCCTCATCACCGTGCCCGGAGACACCACGGAGGCGGGCATACAAAAGGGCTACCGCTCCCACTTCAGCCACGACGACGAGGTAGCGACGGCGGGCTACTACAGCGTCCTGCTGCGGGACTACGGCATTAGGGCAGAGATGACGGCCACGCAACGCGTCGCCTTGCAGCGCTACACATTCCCCAAATCGAAGGAGAGCCACCTCATCTTCGACATCGGCCACCGTATGGGAGAAAGCGGCGCCGTGAAGGACGCAGAGGTGCGCATCCTCGACGACGGCACTATCGAGGGCTACGTTGTCACCTATCCCGAATACGTCAAGGCTTACCAGCCTGGAGCGACCGTACCTATCTATTTCTCGGCCACGACCAGCAAACGACCAAAGCGCTGGGGCACCTTCCACCACGACAACATACATGACAACAAGCGCGAAGCCAGCGGCGAAGGGGCGGGAGCCTATCTCTCCTTCGCCACGAAGGAGGGCGAGCAGGTGACGGTGAAGGTGGGCATCTCCTACACCTCCGTGGAGAACGCACGGCAGAACCGACAGGCCGAGGCGCGGACGCTGACCTTCGACGAGGCCAGGGAAGAGTCGGCGCGCCAATGGGAAGAGATGCTGGGGCGCATCCGCGTCGAGACAGACCGCAGGGAGGACAAAGTGAAGTTCTACACGGGCCTCTACCATGCGCTGCTGGGGCGCGGCGTCTGCAGCGACGTCTCGGGCGACTATCCGAAGCACGACGGCACGGTGGGCCACCTGCCGACGAAGGAGGGGCGTCCGGCCTTCAACCTCTACAACACCGACGCCATGTGGGGCGCGCAGTGGGGACTGACGCAGCTCTGGGTGATGGCCTATCCCGACCACATGAGCGACTATATCAGCAGCCACCTGCAGGTTTACAAGGACTGTGGCTGGCTGGCCGACGGACTGGCCTGCAGCCGCTTCGTCTCGGGCGTGGGCACCAATCAGCTGAGCAACATGATTGTGGCGGCCTATATGGCGGGCATACGCGACTTCGACCTGCCGCTGGCCTACGAGGCCTGCCTGAAGAACGAACTGGGATGGGAGGACCGCCCGCGGGGAGCTGGCAAGGCCGACACCAAGGACTTCCTGCGCCTGGGCTACGTGCCCCACGTCCATGCTGCGGATGGGGGACTCTACAACTTCTCAGCGTCCCACACGATGGAGTATAGCTACAGTGCCTACGCCGTGGCGCAGCTGGCCCGGGCCTTGGGCAAAGAGGCCGACTACGAGCGGCTGATGGGCCTGTCGCACGGCTGGGAGAACCTCTACGACTCGACGTGCAACTTCGTGCGGCCACGCTACGACGACGGCACCTTCGTCGAGAACTTCGACCCGCTGGAGGTGTGGCGCGGATTCCAGGAGGGCAACGCGTGGCAATACACTTTCTACGTGCCCCACGACCCGCAGGCGATGATCGCCAAGGTGGGGACCGAGGTCTTCAACGCGCGCCTCGACAGCATCTTCACACTCTCGCAGCGGCGCATCTTCAGCGGCGGCACGGAGGTGGAGGCCTTTGCCGGACTGCGCACGCTCTACAACCAGGGCAACGAGCCTTCGCTCCACATCTCGTGGCTCTTCAACGAATCGGGACGCCCGTCGAGGACGCAACACTGGGTGCGCGCCATCCTCAATGAGTTCTACGGCACGGACGGCATCCACGGCTACGGCTACGGACAGGACGAGGATCAGGGAATGCTGGGGGCCTGGTACGCCGTCTCCTCCATCGGCCTTTTCGACGTGAAGGGACTCGACGACCTCCAGCCCTCACTGGGCCTGGGCAGCACGATCTTCGACCGCGTGACCATCCAGTTGCACCCGCGCTACTACCCCGGAGGCCAGTTTGTCATCCAGGCCGTGGACAACAGCCGCCATAACGAGTACGTGCAGCGCTTCTCCCTCGACGGCACGCGACTGACCACTCCACGCATCCCCTTCCAACGCTTCGCCCAGGGCGGCACGCTCACCGTGAACATGGGCTCCACGCCCGTGGACAACTACGAGTAGCCACTGGCCAGCACGCAGAGGAAACAAACAATCCAGCGCGACCTTTAGTTATCACTAAGTGTGGTCATCAGCAACCTTCGGCAAGGTAGCGGAACACGCCACGAGACGGCAAGACAACGCCCTCGCCTCTCGCACGCACCCTGGAAGCCTCTCCAATCAACCAGCAAAAACGGGGCTCTCGGGGGGGGTAAAGCTCAGATTACACCCACGGGCGTACGGCGATGCAAAAAGTGCAATAAAAAACAAAATCGGAGCATTCTTTTTCAGTTATTCCCGCAGTTTTTTCAAGAAAAACTCATAACTTTGCATCTGGCTATTCATACTCACAACGTGCCAGTATGGACTACAAGACAAGCGGAATAAAAGTCGTGCCGACCGGCAAGGGAAGGGACTGCCGTTGGCGGCTCGCGCTAAGTCCCTGCAACAGTCGGCAGGAGTGTAGCTACGCGCCACAGTCCATCCTCCTCGCCATGCTGACACGGCAAGCATAGAAAAGGCTCATAACGGCAGAAAAGAAGGGGATGCCCCGTTGGAACATCAACAAAAGCACCAGCCTTCACACTGCAAAGACGATCAAAGAACAAAAAATGAAAAAATACACCATCAACTCTCCACTGAGGCGATTCATACTATCGGTCTGCGCCGTGGCATTGTGCGCATGCTCGTCGGAGACAGGAGAAAGCGAGCAGCCGGACACGCCGCCCACCCCACCCGATCCGGCAGCGAAATGGCCGATACGCATCAGCAGCGTGCAGGAAACCCTCGGCTCGGACGACGCCTTCGAAGAGGGCGACAAGATAGGCGTGTACGTGGTGAACCGCAACAGCGACGGATCGCAGGTCGCACTGAAGACTGAAGGCAACTATATAGACAACAGAATGTATGTGCTCCGGAGCACCTGGACCTCGGCGGTGCCGGAATACTGGAAGGACGCGGCTACCCACGCCGACTTCTACATGTACTATCCTTACACCACGACCATAGCGAATGTCGAGGCACTGCCATGGAGCGTGAGGACCAACCAAAGCGCAGCGTCGGACTACAAGGCCAGCGAACTGCTCATCGGCAAGACGCTGGACGCAGCTCCGAGCGAGAACGCCGTGAGCATCAGCGCGAAGCACGCCATGGCGCAGGTCGTCATCACCCTGGCGGCGGGCAAAGGATTCTCCACGGCCTCGCTGGCGAGCGCCCAGGTCAGCGTGAGGATCAACAACGTGAGGACGCACGCCACGGCCAATCTCGCCACAGGCATCGTGGCGGCCACAGAGGACAAGGGCTATGTCACGCCGATGAGGGAAGGCAGTGTGTACAAGGCGATCGTGGTGCCGCAGCAGTTGGACAAGGGCCACTTGATCACGGTGACGGTGGACGGCACGGACTTCAACCTGCAGAAAGACCCACGGCTCACGGCCTTTGAGCAGGGACACCGCTACCAGATGACCGTGACGCTGAGCAAGACCAGTGGCGGCATGAGTGTGGGCATAGTGAACTGGAGCGACGACGGCGTCGACTATGGAGGCGTTGCCGAACCGAATTAAGCCGTTGCGAAATCATCATTAGAAAAAAGAAAGATCCATGAGAACTATCATCAATAACAGTCTGTTCTGCCTCCTCGCCATGGTGGCAGCGACGCTCTGCGGTTGTAGCGACAGCATCTTCGATGACGAAGCACAGAACGATGGCGGCAGCATCCGCCTGGCGGCAGACATCGAGCAACTCTCCGTGATGAGGGTGAACGACTGCGGCTTCTGCGACGGCGACATGATGGGCGTGTACGTGGTGGACTACGAGGGTGGCAACCCGGGCACGCTGAAGCTGAAAGGCAACCGTGGCGACAACGTGCGCTACACCTTCGACGAGGCGGCCAACAAGTGGACCGGTGCCTACGAGCTGTACTGGAAGGACGGCCACACGCCGGTCGATGTGTACGGATACTACCCGTTTGCTGCGCCCGAGAGCATCGAGGACTACCAGTTTGAGGTGCAGAAAGACCAAAGCAAAGCCTCCTCCAGCGACGAGATGGGGGGCTACGAGGCGAGCGACTTCCTCTGGGGGAAGGTGGACGAGGTGGCTCCCACCAGCAGCGTGATCCGCCTGCCACTGTCGCACCGCATGTCGAACGCCCGCGTCACCCTGCTCCAGGGAACGGGATTCACGGCCGAGGAATGGGCGGCCACGGAGAAGATCGTGCTTGTGCAAAACGTAGCGCGCAAGGCAAGCATCAACCTGGCCAACGGCACGGTGAGCAAGGCGGGCGAGGTGGAGCCCACGGCCACCCTGCCCTCATGCGTCGGCAACGAGTGGCGCGCCATCGTGGTGCCACAGACCGTGCCCCAGGGCGCGGCGCTCTTCAGCATCACCATCGGAGGCACGCCGTTCAAGTTTACCAGGCCCAACGACTTCGAGTACAAAGCTGGCCACATGATGAACTTCAGCATAAGGGTGGACAAGCAGCAGGAAAGCGGACAGTACAAACTGACGCTTGTGAGCGCGACCGTCAGCGAGTGGGAAAGCGACCTCGTGAGCCACAACGCCACGGCAAAGGAGTATGTCGTGGTGAACGCCACTCCCGGCAAACTGAAAGAGGCCATCACCGCCCTCGGCAAGGACTACACGACGCTGAGAAACCTGAAGATCACGGGCGAGATCAACGCCGAGGACTTCTACTTCATGCGCGACCACATGCCGCGGCTCACGGCCCTCAACCTCAAGGAGGTGCGCATCAAGGCAATGTGCAAGCCGGGCGAGGGCGAAGAGGGATATGACGACCAGATACCGGGTAGTGCGTTCTATTATCAGCACACCAATGGTGGAAGCCAGTCTCTGACACGCATTATACTTCCCGACCGGCTAAGAGCCATTGGTGGCAATGCGTTCTATGGATGCAACAACCTCACCGGATCGCTTGTCATTCCAGAGGGTGTAACAGAGATAAGGCGTGGTGCCTTTAATGGCTGCTCTGGACTGAACGGCACGCTCACGCTCCCATCCACATTGAGGAAACTGGGCAACAACTGGAACAGTGACACTGCCGACGAGGGCACAGACTATTATGGTGGCGTGTTCCAAAACTGCTCCAACCTCACGGGAAATCTCGTACTGCCCAACAATCTCGAACTGATCAGAGGTTATTGCTTCGCTGCATGTTCTGGACTTTATGGCGAGCTGCGACTGCCCGAGAAGCTGAAGCACATGGGGCGTAGTGCCTTTTCATTCTGTCCTGGACTGACAGGTTCCTTGACGATACCACAAGGATTATCCACAATTCCGGTTGAAGCCTTCAGCGATTCTGGTTTCAATGGTACGCTAACGCTTCACGACGGGATTACAAATATAAGTATTTTGGCTTTCAACAATTGTCATTTCAAGGGAGAGCTTCGTCTGCCAAAAAATCTGAGGACAATCTCCGAGCGCGCCTTCACCAATAATGACTTTTCTGGCGAGCTGAAATTACCGCCCAGTGTGGAGCATATAGGCAGTTATGCTTTTACCAACAACTGGCGCATCACGGGCATCCTCAGCATTCCAGAGGGCGTGGTGAGCATCGGCCAGGAGGCATTCGCGGGATGCAAGATGCTCGAGGGCGTGGTCTTCCCCGAGTCCATGGAGACGATACGCCAAAGGGCCTTTGCCGAGTGTTTCGGCATCGGGTCGATCGTCTGTCGTGGCACCATGCCACCACGGATAGAGCGTGAAGCCTTTGACGGCGTGGCCAGGGACAACTTCACCGTGGAGGTGCCAGTTTCTGCCGTAGCCAGTTATCAGACGGCGCAAGGCTGGTGTGAGTTCAAGCGCATTGCCGCCCACCACGAACTGACCTGCCGCCCCTCGGTGGCCTGCGCCCTCAGCACAGAGCACAAGCAGACGATCACCGTCCAGGCCGAAGGCGAATGGGAGGTGGCCAGCAAGCCCAGCTGGTGCGACGTCTCGCCCATGAGCGGCAACAAAAAGACCGAGGTCACGCTCACCATCAAGGCCATGGCGAAAGGCTCCGGCAACGACCGCAACGGCAAGGTGGTGTTTCGGCTGAAGGGCAAGGACTACACCCACGAATGCAGCGTGGCGCAGTATGGCTACCAGTATGGAGAGAACGAGTGGCTGACGCTGCAAAAGGCCACGCGCGGCCACCGTGGCGGTATCAATATCGTGTTGCTCGGCGATGGATATGACGCCGAAGACATTGCCTCGGGCGAATACCTGAAGACCATGAAGCAACAGATGGACCATTTCTTCGACATAGAGCCCTACAGGACCTATCGTCAGTATTTCAACGTCTTCACGGCCTTCCCGCTGTCCACGGAGTCGGGCATCGGTACGGTGAACACCATCCGGCACAACCGCTTCGGCACAACATTCACGGGCAGCGGACTAAAAGCCACATACGACGAGATCTTCTCCTACGCCCTCGGGGCGCCGAGCGTGACGAAGGAAAACCTCCACGAGACGCTTGTCATCATCGTGCCCAACTCCACCGACTATGGAGGCATGACGCAGCTGTGGGCAGACGGATCGGCCATAGCCTTCTGTCCGCTCAGCACCTACGACTATCCGCTCGACTCGCGCGGCGTGGTGCAGCATGAGGCGGGCGGCCACGGTTTCGGAAAGCTCGGCGACGAGTGTATCTACCACAACGCCTTCATAGACGCCTGCGGATGCGCTTGCTGCGGCCATGTGGACGAATTCAGCACCGCCAAGAGCTACGGATGGTACGACAACCTCTCGCTCTCGGGCAAGGCCCACGGCGTGGGATGAAGCCATCTCATCTACGACCGCCGCTACAGCGACCTTGTCGATGTGTATGAGGGCGGCTTCATGCACAGTCGCGGCGTGTTTCGGTCGGAGCAAAACTCGTGCATGAACAACTCCATCCCCTACTACAACACGATCAGCCGCGAGAGCATCGTGAAGAGGATCAAGAGATATGCCGGCGAGACATTCTCCTTCGAGGACTTCGTGCGGAACGACCAGACTGGAAGTGGCGCCTCGCGAAGTCGCGCCCTGCGCCAGGCCAAGGCCTGGGCGGCACGATCGGCCAGCTCGAGCCAGTACAGGCCCGTGATACACAGGGGGAGTCCGCTGCGCATGGCGAAAGTGAGAAGGCGCAGATAAAAGTGAGAAGGCACAGATAACAAATAGAGGAAGCCATGGGACAAAAAATGAATGGGAAGATGAAGAGACTCCCTATGAAGATGAGAGACCTTATGAGGATGAGAGACCTTATGAGGAAGAGCCTCCTTATTATATATATGGCGCTGACCGCCTTGGCACTGGCTTCGTGCGGCGAGGACGCGCTGCCGACGGACGAGACGGCGACGGACAAGGGCGTTGAGATGAAGCTGCTGATGAGTCATCCCAGCAACAAGGCGCCCACCGCACCCTCCTACTTCGAAGCTGGCGACAAGGTAGGTCTCTTCGTGAGCGAGGACGGCAAGCCCCTGGAGGTGGGTGGCAACGTGGTGAACAACGAGGCGTTGACCTTCAACGGCAACGAGTGGACGGCTGCCAAAACTCTGTATTGGGACGAGGGCTTATACAATGTCTATGCCTACCACCCATACATCGGCAGGGTGAGCAGCATCGAGGACCAACCATTCAGCGTCAGCCTCGACCAAAGAACGGAAAAGACGGCAACGGCGCTCGGCGGCTACAAGGCGAGCGACCTGCTCTTTGCCACCAGCAAGGGCGTAAGGGCCTCGGACGAGCCTGTGCAACTCACGTTCAGACACATCATGAGCAAGATCACGATAAGACTCGTGAAGGGAGAGGACTTCGAGGGCGAAATGCCCAAAAACGCCACGGTATATGTACACAACACCGTGACGGAGGCTACGATAGACCTCCAGGCGGGGGTGGCCACGCGCCATGCGAAGGCTCCGCGACAGACGATCACGGCACACCACGACGGCGACAACCTCTACTCTGCCATCGTTGTGCCGCAACGCATCGAAAACCGCATGCCGTTCATCGAGGTGATCATGAACAACATGAGCTATCTGTACGAAAGCAAGTTTCTGTTTAAGCCCGGCATGGAGCATTTCGTCAACCTCATCATCCCCAACAACCCCAATAGCACAAAAATAGAAATCGGCGGGGGAATCAAGAACTGGGAATAAAAGACATTTCAGAGCGAACAAAAGATATAACATAGCAAACAAAAAGTGCTACCATTGCAATGAAGAAAGCTATCTGCATATTATCAGTATTGGCCATCTTGCTCTGCGCTTGGCTCGTCCTGTTGTGGCTGCCTGCCCTCACCCACGAAGGGAAGCCACAGAGCGAGACGCGCTATGGTCTGAGCGAGGGTCTGCAACTGGTAAAACAGACGTTTGCAGGCAAGGAAAAGCGGTATGTCGTGGAGGACGGCGAAGGCAACGTGGTGTTTGACGTGCCCCTGCGCGGCTGCATCCTCGACACACGCTTCCGCGGCGGCAGGCTCCGCTTTCGCGAACAGCAATCAGGGCGTGAGGGCTACATAGACCGCCAGGGCATCGTGACGCTTTTGCACGAGGGCAAGGCAAGCATTCCGGAGGAAGTGGCTACCGGAAGGACGACAAGGTTTGCCGCGTCGGCCATGGCTCCGGCCCAGCAACTACAGGGCGAGGCCTCCGCTCCATGGCCTGGCGAAGGCGGGGGAAAGCCGTCGGCAGCAGCGCGAAGAAACCAGTCTATAGCACAGGTGCCACTGAAGTCTATTGTGAAAGACAATCCTTTCTTCAAGGAGGCTTCGAAGATCTTGCAGGGCAAGCTGACGGAGCAGGACGCCAAGCGGCGGCACACCATACTCAACTACTGCGAGCATTTGCGCACGGCATATACGACAAAAGACATCGACTTCTTGCGACAGGTCTTTAGCGACAAGGCGCTGATCATCGTAGGCAACGTGGTGAGGCAGACGTCGGCCGACGGCCGGTGTGTAGCGGACGCGCGAGTGAGCTACGCCATCCGATCGAAGCAAGAATACATAGCGCGCCTCGCCAAGGTGTTTTCCACGAACAGCAAGGTAGATGTGAGGTTCTCCGACTTCCGCATCCTGCGCCACCCCACGATGGACGGCATCTATGGCGTCACGCTGCGGCAGCGGTATAGCAGCGACCGATACAGCGACGATGGCTACTTGTTTCTGCTGTGGGACTTCAGAGACAGGTCGATGCCCGTGATCCATGTCCGAACGTGGCAACCAGCCTCCTCGGTGGCTGATGGCTCAGAGATCATCAGCATACAGGACTTCAACCTGCAATGAGCCATAGAGCCAATGGCGCCTCGCCTGCTCTCAGAAAGAATATCATCGGAAAGAGGCAGGAAGTATTTCATAGGAAAGATATAAGAAGTATATCAACGGAAGATATAAGAAACATATCACAGGAAAGAAGTAAGACAAAAGTGTTGACAATAGACATGAAGACAACGACTACCCTTGGCAACGCCCGCCCTCTGCTGCTCGCCCTCTGCCTATGGCTGCTCTGCTGCGGTAGTGCGCGCTCGCAGGAGTTCACGGTGAGCAGCTTCCGCCTGCTGCCCAACGACGTGAGTGCCTTTGTCAATAGCGTGCGCGACCTCAACGACGAGGCGTGCGCCTTGGTGAAGGTAGAGGCGCCGTCAGACTTTGCCTTCTCCACGCCCTTAGGCATCGTGAAGCGCAAGGACGAGGTGGGCGAGATATGGCTCTACCTGCCCCAGGGCACGAAGATGCTCACGCTGAAACATCCCGTATGGGGCGTGCTGCGCGACTATCAGTTGGGCACGACGCTGGAGAGCCGCATGACCTACGAGCTGAAAGTGGACGTGCCAAGGCTTGCCCTGGCGGAGCACCACGACACCATCGTGCAGGTGAGAACCATCATCGACACCGTCACCGTGGCTCAGTCCAGGCCCAAGGAGCCCTGGTCGGTCTATGCCCTGGCTACGATCGGCGCGCACGACAACGGACCGTCCTATGGCGTGTTCTTCTCCCTGATGCGGCGCCATGGTTTCTTTGTGCACGCCAATACGCTCTTTGGCAGTATCGGCAAGACACGCGGCAGTTGCGCCAAGGACGGCAGCCTCGGCGAGGGCACGGAGCGGCCCTACTATTCTGGCAAGACTGCAAAGAGCCACTTTACCATCACGGCGGGCGCCACACACCGCCTGACGAGGCAGCTGTGCCTCTTCGAGGGCGTAGGCTATGGGCGCAGCGCCGTGGCATGGCAGTTGGCGCAGAGCGAAGGAGGAGGATATGTGCTCAACGATGGACTGACGCACAAGGGCGTGGCGGGTGAGATCGGCGCACTCGTGGCGTGGGGACGCCTCAGTGTGTCGATCTCGGCCGTCACCATCGGCGGAAAACAATGGCAAGGCCACCTGGGCATCGGAATCAAGTTATGGAGGACTAAGAAAATGAGAAAGAATGGGAAATAACAAGCACCTACACACGACGGGCCACCCACACGCAGGCCATCGAGCCCACGGCCTGCTGGCACGCCCCAGGGTCTGCCGACTGGCTTGGAGGCTCTGTTGCGCAGCCGTGGCGGTTTGCCTTTTCTCCTGTGACAGCGACCAACCCGACTATCTGGAACCGCGCCTCACCACGCTGCCTGCCACAGACCTCACACGGACGGACGCCACGCTCCACGGATCGGCCACGGTGGCGGGCGAGACGGAGATGCCGCAGCTGTACTTCAGATATGGCGCGACAGAGGCCATGGAGCAAACGGCCCCGGCAGTCTTCGACGACCAGACGATGGTGGCAGCACGCATCACAGGGCTCACCGCCGCCACCACCTACCACTATATACTCGAGGGCACCAACGGCAGGACCACCGTACGGGGCGACAGGATGAGCCTCACCACGCTGCCCAACGCCAAACCCTCGCTGGGCGAAGCGAGCATCGTCGGCCATGGTCCTATGAGCGTGATCATAGGCTACAGGATCGCGGACGATGGTGGCGAGACGATCACGGAGACTGGCTGCCTGTATGCGCTGGCCTCCGCTGCCGCCGACCAGCAGAGAGTGGTGCTCAAGGACTACCGCAAAGACCAGGAACGGCAGACGCTGCTGCTGCCCGACCTGCGCCGCAACACCACCTACATGATATGGCCCTACGCCACGAGCCGCATGGGCGAGACGGTGGGCGAGGCGATCACCTTCACCACGGGCGACGCCCTGCTGCTGGGCGAGCCTGGCCAACTGCGATCGTTGATGGGCAAGGACTTGTACGACTACTCCCACCTCTCCATAGCCGGGCCTCTGAATGGCGACGACTTGCGCTGCCTGAGAGAGATGATGGGGCGCGGACGCGACAACGTGACGACAGCAGGCAGGCTCTCGGATATAGACCTGACGGACGCGACTATCGTGGCAGGCGGCGAACCCTATGACGACGCACGATATGCGGAGGACGACGTGGTGGGGCAAGGCTTGTTTGCCGATTGCGCAAGCCTGTCGAAGATCGTCCTGCCGTCCCAGACCACAACCATCGAGAAGGACGCCTTTGCCCGATGTGCGGCACTTGAGCTGATCGACATTCCGGCCGCGGCTGCGTCGGTAATGCCCTCAAGTGGCTGTTCGGCCTTGCAGAGCCTCCGTGTCTCGGAGGCCAACACCCACTACATCGGCAAGGACGGCGTGTTGCTCAACGCCGACGCCACACAAATCGTGTGGTTCCCGATGGGCAAGAAGGGCAGTTACACGCTGCCTTCCTCCGTGACCTCGGTCGGCAGTTATGCCTTCAAGGAGTGTAGCATAGAGCGGTTCGTGTTTTCAGACCATGTGGCCAAGTTGGGCACGGGCGTCTTCATGAACAGCAAGGTGAGGGACGTGACCATGCCGGAGGCTCTGCGACTGGTGCCCACGGCCACCTTCCAAGGCTGCGCGCAGCTCCAGGTGGTGCGCCTGGGCAGCAAAACGGAGCTGATCTCCGACTATGCCTTCACAGACTGTCCGCTGACCGATCTATATGTAGAGGCCCGGATGCCGCCTGTCTGCCAACCCACGGCTTTTGCCACCCTCGGGGCAGACGTCCTCGCCTCTTGCCGCGTGCACGTGCCCAAGGGACGGGCCAACATCTACAAGGCGAGCGAAGGCTGGAATTTGTTTAAGAACATCATCACAGACTGATTATGACAACACCGGAAATAGAAGAACTCAAACAACTCGTCAAGCAGAAATACGGGAAAACGCTCGCTACGACAACAGACTTCGAGGAGTTTTCCCTCTATCTGAAGAAAAAGGAAGACAAGAACGTTTCGTCCTCCACGCTGAAGCGCCTCTATGGCTATGTGAGCGACGAGCACAAGCCGAGGCTTACGACGCTCGACCCGCTGGCGCAATACATAGGACACGCGGACTACAAGGACTTCGTGTGCTGGCTGAAGAACAGCACGCTCTACAACTCGTCCTTCTTCATGGCGGACCAACTGACGAGCAGCCAACTGACTGCCGGCACGGAACTCGTGATAGGATGGAGTCCCAACCGTATGCTCACGCTGCGCTATCTGGGCGAGAGTCTATACGAAGTGGTGACTACGGAAAACAGCAAACTGCTTTGTGGCGACCGCTTTGTGACGGGCTGCTTCATCAAGGGGCAACCGCTTCTGCTGCCCTATGTCGAACGCGACGGAGCGCGCACCATGCCGTTTGTGGCAGGACGCCACGGCGGGCTCACGGTGGTAAGGTTGAAGAAGCGCAGCGCCAAGGTGGAAGAAACAAAGAAATAGAAACAAAGGGGATTCTGAGAGGATTCTGAGGGGGCTGCTTGTCGTGCCTGCCTGTCAAGACGAATCCGCCCATAGCCTTATAGCTTATGCAAGACCATACTAAACCTATCCATGACACGATCGGCCCTTCGGACGACGGGCTCACGTCGGGGTTCACCGAGTCAATAGACCAAGAGCGGGCCGTGGACTCCATGTCGGAGGAGAAAGGCTTTGGCAACGTCCAGGAGTATTATGTCTCCAACTCGGGCCCGACGCGTCTTTTCACCGCCACGCGGTATGGCAAGCGCTATGTGCTGAAATGCTTGAAGACGGACTACCTGCTCACCCCCGTATATCAACAGGCGATAGCGAAGGAGTTTGAGATCGGCCTGCTGCTGGAGCATCCCTATATCTGCCGCACGCTGGCCATGGAGCAGCTCGCCGGCATGGGCCGCACCATCGTGATGGAACAGGTGGACGGCGACACGCTGCAGACGCTCCTCTCGGAGAAGAGGCTCTCGCCCGACCTTGCGCTCAGGATAGCCTCGCAAACGATGGACGCCCTGGACTATATGCACAGCAAGCAGATCACGCACCGCGACCTGAAGCCGTCCAACATCATGGTGACCCACAGGGGGAAGAACGTGAAGATCATAGACTTCGGACTTTCCGACAGCGACCTGTTTGGCGTGCTGAAGATGCCGGCAGGCACCTACAGATACCTTGCGCCGGAGCAACTGCTGCAGGGGGCAGTCGCCGACCCCAAGGCCGACATCTACTCGCTCGGCATGGTGATGGAGGACATGGCGGAGGCTACGGGCAGCAAGCGGTTGCACAGGATGGCACGGATATGCACCGTGAAGGATGTCTCGCTGCGCCCCGAGAGCATAGAGGCGCTGCGCAGACGCCTGGCAGGGGGCAGACGCCTCAGGCGCATCGTTTCCTTCCTCGCCGCGCTCGTCATGGCCCTGGCCGCAATGGTGGCAGTCTCGCTCTTCGTGCGCAGCCACCAGGATGCAGAGGAAGCCGAAGGCAGGGAGCAGACAGACGACCACCAGGCGACTCGCCAAGAAGACAACCAGGTCATCGACTACCATCTATGGGATAGACGATAGTCGATGACCTGGAGAAGGGAGGCCTAAAGGAGAAAGGAGGCACGAGGAGGGAGGCCCGAGTGGGAAAAGGCTTGCTCACTCCCCGTTCGTACACTCGCCCGTCTCGTAGCTCTTGGTCATGTCTTGCAGGATGGCTATCATCTTCTGCCGAAGACTTTCCGGCTTCAACACCATCAGGTTGCGTCCGTGCCACAGCAGTTCCTGCAGAAAATCGCGGGTGGGACGCACACGGAGCGTATACTCGCGGTAGAGGCCGTCGGCCGACTGGCCCACCTTCTGCTGGCTCTCGTGCAGCGGCACCTCCTCAAGGTAGTTGTACTCGGGATAGAACACGCGCAGGCGCACGTTCTCTATCGGCTCATCCTCCATGCGCATGATGCCGAAGCAACCATCGTAGTAGTTGTCGGGCGTGAGCATCTGCTTCAGTTTGGGCGACAGAGGACGCTTTGTGCACTCCTCATACATCAAGGAGATGCGGTCGAACGGCAGGCAGCGCACCTGCTCTTTCTCGTTCACGCCGACGACGTACCAACGCTGCTTGAAGAACCTCACAAAAGCGGGCGTCAAGGCGACGGACGTCTCCACCCCGTAGGCCGTGGTGTAGCTAAACCTCAGCCGATATTGCTTGTCGATGGCTCTGAGGATGTCGTCGAGCAATTCTGAGTTGCGTGGCGCAGGGTCGAGCATCACCTTGGTGTGGTATTGCAGCATATCGCCCAGCGAGGCCAGCCGCAGGGAACTGAGCAGCCACTCCGTGACATCGTCACACTTCACGCTGTCTTTCTTCAGATAGTAGCGATAGCCGCCGCTCCTGCCGCTACACTCCACCTTGATGCCAAACATCTGCTCTATTTCGTCGCGATGGCGGTGAAACGTGCGCTTCTCCAGCGACTTGCCTTGAGCGTTGGCCGCAGCCTCCAGCCATGCGGCAGCTATCTCCTCATACGTCATGCGCCTGCGTTCGAGCTGGCCTATCAGCCAGGCAAAGAATCTCATTCGCTTGTCCATACCCTGTAGCCCACTATTTCAAGAAGTTTGCTATCACCCGGTGCCAGTAGTCCCACGAGTAGCCCACCGAGGGATGGTTTACCGCCATCGCCCTCACCGTCCTGCCACTTGCCAAGGAGTAGGCGCCCGTGGCTGTGCGACAGCCGTCCACGACGATGTCCTCCCCATCAGTCCAACGCTCGCCGGGCAGTTTGTCCCACAGGCGGTTGCCCCATACGATGAGGCATTCGGGCTGGTATTTTTCCATCACGTCGAAAAGGACCTCGCCGGCCTGGCGGTATTGCGCGGCGGTGCCAGCCTCGCGCGGGCCGCCCATGGCCACTTGCAGATAATTGTAGAACACCACCGACTGCCATATCCGCTGACTCTGCGCCTGATCGGTCTCGCAGCCCACGAGCGAACGCTCAAACTTCAGCAACGTCTGCATCCACCTCTGCCGCTCCACGCCCCGGTCGAGATATTGCTCCACTACGCCGCTGGTAAACTCCATGCACTCCCGATGGCGCAGGCAGCTGCCGCAGTCGGCGCAGCCCTCGTCGCAGTAGTGGCTCTCGCCAAGCACCATGATGCGCTTGCCAAACAGTCCTCCGCCAGCGTATGACGCTCCGACGAAAGGACGAAAGAATACTCCGTCTTTCATATATTATTGCTCTTCTGTTTTGTTTCGATACTCATCCTGGGCCTTCCAAATCTCCTTGTACACCCATTTCTGCCACCACGACCAGGCAGGACGGGTGTGCCAGCTGCCACAGGCCGGACATTTCAGCGGCGCTGACAGGACCGTGCATTGGTATTCGAAGTCCATGCCCACAAACTTGTGTCCGCATTCGTTGCAGACAAATTTACTCCATCCTCTTAACATAGCTATTTCGTTTTTAGACCAATTGGCAAGACAAAGGTATGGAGAAGTTTTTATCCCTGCAAGTCCATGATGGTTCACTGATGAAATCCTCACGCCACCGGTCCCAGCCTTAGTCTGCCACAGTCGTTTTTTTGTTTACGTCGGCAAAGTTACTTATCAGCCCTGCCAAAACGTGTCACAGCTGAGAAGAAAAGTAAAAAAAGCGGGAAAAAGATGCTGCATCGCTTACGGGATTTGCGATGCAGCATCTGAATAGTGGTTAAAACTATGAGAACCAGGTGGCCACCATGAGGGCCAGTTTCACGACAAGGCAAAGCAATGCGCATACAATGGCGATGAGCACAGCCGTGGCCAAAGCTTTCTTTCTCACTTTGCTGATGATCTCCTTGTCGTCTTCTATATAGCCCGTGATCAATCTCAGGTTGCTCAAATACGACCGCTTGAATATATCCAGCACGTTGCCAAGGAATGGTATGGCTCCTATCAGGACATCCAGCAGCACGTTGTATATCACTGCCAGCGTCAGCGGTATGGACCTCACCACACACAGACTGTAGTAGATGAACGGCATGGCCAAGGAACTCGAAAGCACGTCTCCGACACCTCCCGGAATGAGTCCGATGAGCGGATCGAGATAATATTGGTCCATATACTTGGCCGTCTTCACCATGATCCGGTAAGACGAGCGGTTCATCATCTTCTCGCGCTTGGCCTCTTTCTTTGCTATGCGCTCCTGCTCTTTGGCAAGGGCTGCCTCGCGGCGGAAGTCTTCTCGCTCAAAATTCAGCCCCAAGTCGCTCTGGGCTCGTTGTCTTCTTGAACTCTCCATAGTCTCTTACAATTCTATTTGCTTGTTTCCGTTTATGAAATCATTGAAGTCTTGCATGCTCAGCGTGTATCCGCTGAGGTCTGAGAGCATCTCCATCGCCTGCTTGCGCTCCTGCTCGCTGTCTGCCAGGTTGATGCGTCTGAATACCTGGCGCAGGTAGGCGCTCTTGTCGTCGATCCGGTCCAGATAGCCCTTGAAGATTTCCTTGTAGTGGTCGAGCTGCTCGTCGTAGGCTGCTGCCGCGATTCTTCCGTTGAGTTGCTGCAACTTGAGTTGCGCCACGCTGTCCAGCAAGGCCACGCCGCGCTGCAGCACCTCCTCGGCCTTTGCCTCCACCATGTCCAGCTCCTCGTCGGTATAGGTCGGCGGCTGAGCCTCTTGCCGAGATGTTGGCCCATACAGTCTGTTGTCGATGTCGCCAGCCACCTGCTCCACCCCGTCGAGCAAGCGGACGGCCATGTGGCGATCGGCATGCAGATGGTCGGCCAGGAGATTGGTAAACTCCGACAAGTTTTGCTCTACGTCTGCCGGCAACTTGGCAGTCTCCTTGAAGTCGGCAATGTCCACGCTGTGCAGCAACTTCTCGTCCAGCCTGCTCTCGGCAATCTCTCGGCCCAGCTTCAGCATCGCCACCACGTCGCGGAGATGCTTCAGCATCTTGAGTTTCAGCTCGTCAGAGCAGACGATCTTGCTTCTTATCTCGCGCGACACGGCGTCCAGGCGGGCCGCCAGGCGGGCGTGCTCGCTCTTCGTGGCCTTTGCCGCCTCCTGGTGCGAGAGGAGCTCCTCCCGGTCGAGTTTCAGATCCACCTGCATATTGTCAAACTCCCTGATCAGCGGGGTGCAGACGGCGTCCCACTCCGAATAGTTGCGATAGTAGTTGCGGCGGGCCGTGCCCAGCGTCAGCCAGTTGAGCAGGAAGAAGGGCTTCGAGGGCTTGCGCCGTTTGGCGTCCTGATAGCTGGGGCGCTTCGCCTCCAGCGTGGTGGTGAGCTCGCCGACCAGCGACTGATACACGTCGATGTTCTGCAGATGGTCGTTCATCTCCATCTCGGCAGACTTCATCTGGCGGAGCAGTTCCCTGCGCTCCTCTTCGAGCGGGCGCACGCTGGCCTCGCCATACAGGGCGTCCGTCATCGAGCGGAAGCCGGAGTCCATCAACTGCGAGGCAAAGCGCAGATAGACGTTCGACTTCGGTATGACGATGTCGTTGAGCGTCTTGTAGATCACGGTCAGACGCCCCATGTCGGCCTTGATGCGTGTGGCGTCATGCTTCACGCTGGTCTGCAACTGCTGCAGGTCGCCGCGCAGCCGGTTGGCCTTCTCGCTGGAGACCATATAGTGGTCGAGCATCCCCAGTCCCGCCATGGCGAGTCCGAGCGTCTTGCTGCTGCCCGCGGCCGATCTGTAGGCACTCATGGACCCTTGCAGCGAGGTGCGAAAACTGTCTGCTATCTCGGCGATCAGCACGCCACACTTGTCTTGTATCTTGCTATACTCCAACTCTATTTGCCGCAGCATTTGGTCCACGTCGAGAAATTCCACTTGGTTGAAATCGAAGAGTTCGGGCGACACCATCTTGATGGAGTCTCCGTAGAGGTCTATGAGCCGGAGCGCATACTCGCGGTAGGTAGCCTCGATGTCGCTGCGCAGCGAGGTGAAGTCGCTGATATTGGCGCGCACGCTGTCGCCGGCATAGCGGTAGGCCTCCACCAGTTTCGCATATCTGTCGAACATCACCGAGGCCTTGCCTCTCACCTCTTTCACGCCGCTCGTCCCTGTCAGCCAGTCCGCCGCCTTCGACGAGCCCTTGGCCAAGGCGGCGCCCAGGTTGAGGGCTATCAGGTCCTGCAGCTTGTCCAAGGAGTTTTCCGTCGCCTGCAGTTCGTTCTCGGCTATAGCCAACGCGTCGCCCATGTCTCCCTGCTCAAGACAATGGTTCAACTTGTAGTCGGCCACGATCGTCGTGCGCGCATTGTTCGTCACGAAAGCGATGCTGATATTGCTGTCGTTTCCGTAGAAGCAATACGCGTCATAGACCAGGCTCCCCACCTCGGAAGAGTCGCCCGCGACGCCATACTTCTTTAGTTCATAGGCCAGGTCGGCCCGCAGAAACGTCTTGCCGTCGCTGCACAATTCGTCGGCAATCGACTTGATGGCTTTGTAAATTTCTCGATTTTCCATATCAATACTATCGTTTGGATGGGTATAGGGTGAGGCAAAGATACAGACAAGTTCCGCCCCCTGCAAGTCCATGATGGTTCACGGCCTGCAGGCGCTTGCTGTCTCTATCCCCTTCTCCTATATCCATGCTGAGATTCTTGTTTACGTCGGCAAAGTTACACATCAGCTGTGCCAAAGAGTGTCACCACTGGAAAGAAAAGTAAAAAGAGGCTGAAACAAAACCTGCATCAGACCACGTTATTTGTCGGAATTAAGCATTTTACAGCAGATTATTAGTCGGAATTGAGCAAAAGTTGTCGTAGTTGTTTTTTCTTATTATTCTCAACACTAACACAATTTCATGTGTCACTCCAAATCTCAGATGAACAAGTTTTGGTACATTTTTGGTGGCGAACACCAAATGCATGATACAAATAGCTGGGATTCATATTACTATTCTTTAGTTAGGGGTAACCAAAAACTGCTCTTTCCAGCCGACTTGCCAATAGAACGCCTTATGCAGGAACATGACTCCAAGCCACAGAATCCAATTATCGCCAACGTACTCTATAAGAGCAAGATATTGGAGAGTTGGGGCCGTGGGATAGGTACAATGGTCGATGAATGCAAACGTGTAGGCTTGCCTGCTCCGGAATTCAATACTGATGGTAATTTTGTGTGGGTCGTATTCAAATACAACAGGAACAGTGTGGTAGTTACCCCACAGTTACCCCACAGTTACCCCACGGTTACCCCACAGTTAATGAAAGTGATTACTGTAATAAGAGATAACATGATGGCCGCCAAGGAGATAATGAAATGTATAAAGTTGAAAGACAAGACTTATTTCCTTGACAAATATCTATATCCTGCAATGGAAGATGGCTATGTTGAACAACTATATCCTGATAATCCGAAACATCCGAAACAGAAATATTTGCTTACAGAAAAAGGGAAGGCATTATTGAGATAGAAAAGAAAAGGCAATGGCGATTTATTCCACTGCCTTTTCTTTTCCTATTTCTGTATCAAATGCTTCAAGTTTGCTTCTTTGACAAGACCTTGCTACACAATCCCTACAAAATGGTAGAAAAGAAAAGTATGCTGAGTACCTATCCAGTAAAACGCAAGTGACACTATAGTCCAAGCACACTAACACTCCAGTACCAGACTAGTGAAACTCCAGTACCAGGCAGGAGGTACAAAAAGTGGTACCAAGAATAGCGTATCGACTGATACGCTTACGCCAATTCCACTATCCTTAACGGCATGATGACATGATGACATTACGGCATGATGACATGATGGAGCGTTAGCCTTTGCCGCCGCAGGCGGGCAACACGCGGCTCTCATACAACGACCGCGGCGCGCATTGGGAAAGCAGCGGAAGAAGAAATGAAAAGATGATGATCAGCGGGCGGGCAAACAGCATGAGCCCGCCACAGGGCGTCAGCAGCAAAATGGCGGAGGACCTCAGTCCCCCGCCACACCAATGTTTCGCTATCAGCGCCTGGCAACTACAGCAAAGCGATTTCCGCCTCGATGCTCTCTGGAGCAAAGCGGATAGTCCTCAGCGCCACCTTTTCAAACACCTTCTGCAGTTTGTCGAGATCGCCAAGGCGCAGTTTCACGATGTTGCCAGGCCGCTGTTCCACCCATCCAGCCTTCTCCGGCACGAGCCGCTTGGCATAGGAGATGGCAGGCGACACAAGCAGGTCGATACCCATCTTGCCGTCATACGACAAGTACAGGTCGGTGTCCTCTATCTTCTCCACCCCGACGTTGATGCTCACAGACTTTGTAAAACCAAACACCTTGATGGGCAAAGAGACAGACACGGTTTTCCCATCCACATAGCCTACATTGACCGTCTTGTGAAAGTGGCTGGCCACATATTCCTGTAACTCGGCATAGCTTATTGTCAACTTCATATTATCTCGTACTTTAGCTGTTTATTTGCTCTTCTTGCGTTTCCACATGTTTCGGAAGAAATCTTTGCATGCTTCCTTGCACATATAAAACAATAATGGCCCAGAAGAATCGGTATTAAAACTGCCACACTTTGGGCATTTCACAGGAGCTGATTCCGCCGTACAATTCAACTCCATGTCCACTCCAATGAACTCATGTCCGCAATCGCTACATTTATATTTATATATTCCTCTATCCATCGTATGATACGATTTATATGTTATTAATGTTATATATATAAGTATGGTGTCTGCGCCATACCTACCTTCTATTATTCCTGTATTTTATTTTGTTATTTTCCAGTTGTTGCATCCTTGAAATTATTCTCCTTGAATGCTTTCTTCATATTCTCAATCTGTTGCTTGCAGGATTTGGAAATGCTTATAGTCTTGCTTGCGATATTCTTCAAAAGACGCTCGTCAAGAGTTGTACCTTTATTCTCCAAACTGTCTATAAAGCACTTCTCCACTGCTTCGTTCACTACAGATTCTATGTCTGCACCGTTAAAACCTTCGGTTATCTGACTGACAGAATTCAATACCGTTTCGTCAAGGCTTTTCTTCTTGTTTTCAATATGTATTTTTAAGATCTCCTTTCGCTCTTCCTTATTCGGCAAGTTAACGCAGAATATCTCGTCAAAGCGTCCTTTACGCTTCAGTTCAGGAGGCAGATTGTCTGCATTGTTGGCTGTTGCAATAACATAAACGCTACTCTGCTTCTCCTGCATCCATGAGAGGAAATACCCGAACATACGTGTCATGATATCGTTGTTGCCACCGACACCCGAAAAGGCTTTCTCTATCTCGTCAATCCAGAGAACGCAAGGAGCAGCAGCCTCAGCAATCTTGATAGCCTTACGCAAGTTGCCCTCGCTCTCACCAACATACTTTCCCATCATACTGCCCATGTCGAGTTTCAACAAAGGTGTGTTAAACAATGCTGCTGATGCCTTTGCACAAAGTGATTTTCCACAGCCAGGCATACCAACAATAAAGACACCTTTAGGTATTGACACACCAAAATCCTGAGCCTTTGGCAAGTCTGCAATAACCCTTGACTTATTCTTCAGGTAATCCTTCAGAGCATTCATACCTCCTATTTTATCCAGAGACGCAGGAGTGTCAATCAATTCCAACAAGCCAGACTTCTTAACCATCGACTTCTTCTGTTGGAGGATCATCGCCGTATCCTCGGCACTCAACGAGCCATTGCTGCTCATCGCCATGTCAAGCATTCGATCTATCTCAAAGCTTGTCATTCCCTTCAAAGACGGCATCAGCTTCTTTCTGTCCTCATCTTTGAAATTGTCGTAACAGTTCACCTCGACATGCTCGTCTATAAGCTGATTGATTTCCTCGTCTTCGGGGATTGGAATATCCAAGTAGGACACATACTTCTCCAATTCTTGCGGCATCTTAAGAACAGAGGATACTATAATGACGGTAGTATTATATTCCCTGTCATACAACTTACGCTGAGCTATCAACTGAAGCAAAGTCTTGATAGACGGCTCTTCTATATAATCTTGAATATCCTTCAACACCAAGAACTTTTCCTTGAGATTAGATTCAACAGTATACTTCTCCTTCAAGAAAAAATCCAATGTATCTTGGTCTCCCAAACCTTGACATTCCTTAGTCTTGAAGTTGGTAGTACCAGTTGCTGGATTCCATTCAAACACCTTGCTTTTGCCAACAATTTCTGATATGATTTCGTCTATACGGACAAAATCATAATCGTTGATATAGATAATAGGTGTATTGACATCTATCATCTTCTGAAAATCAGATATAATCTTCTTGTTCATCGCTCTGTGTTTAATAATCAAACAAATGATCAACGATAAAATTCAATTGCTCAGGAAACCTAGCTTTAATGAAACAGAATCCATCAATGAGATTTGACGGGTGATGGAAAGAACGGAAAGGATTGAAAGGATTGCCCCCTATCGGTAGGGTTGTAAAGCCTATCATACTATTCAATCCATTACCAATCATATATTGTGCTAATGGGTAATGATAATCTTCAGCTAACTTCACAAACAAACCTGGTGTTTCTTTACTATAAGAGTAACGTACCAAATCCAGCACAAACTTACGTTCCTTGAAAAATACATCCGATTCATCAAGGTCATCATATTTAGCTTCTGCTTCAGCTATAGTAGCTTTCCTATCAAACATTACAGAAGTTCTCCATAATGAGGTAAATTCCTGTAGTAATTTCTTGACATCTCGAACAAAATCCTCATCATAAGCTGTTTTTTTTGTTATAAAGCCTATCTTATCATTCTTCCATCTGCAAATCAAATTATCTATTTTCTCTTTTACTTTAGGAGTCAACATCGCTCTCTTCCGAGCAGCACCAAAGGTGTTAGAATTAACAAAATCAACAGCCTTCTGATTGTGAAGTTCTGCAGCCTTCTCTATCAGTTCTATGCCATGCACAAGGTCTTTGTCAAAGTTACTTCCATCACTTTTTGTAAATCCCTCAAATGCAAGTTTTCCTTGTTCAAACAAGAATTCAGGGTCTTCTTCTTTTTTGAATTTACAGAACACATCCCACCATTCACCATCAGAAAACTCCTCAGCATACTGCTTAAATATAAACTTGGCACCTTCATATTGGCTAAGCAAGTACTTACATAAAGAATCATAATTCTTGGACGTTCTTTTTTCGCAATCATGCCAATACTCAAACAGAGAGTAGATATTATGAATTTGAGAATTATCGAATCGTTCTTTCAAGAATAGTTTAAGCACATAAAAAGATGCATGTTCATCAGGTTCTTCATTTATTAAAGACTCTACAGAATGTGCTAATTCTGTTTCTCCCAACTGCATCAACCATCTTGACAAACGTTTGTCTTTTATCAATGGCCACAAATCTTGTACGTTGAGGTTCTGACGCAAAGAATCAAGCGAGAAGTGTTCCTCCCCGCCTGATTTTATTCTTATTCGTATAGGTTTTGCTTTAGCTATTATACGCATAATATTATAATCCTAACCAAGAAGCCAGTTTCTTACTGGCTTTAACTAAACCTTTAGCAACAGAACGTACTACCGTTTTTGCGCCTTCAGCCACATAGTTCAATCCTTTTCGTACTGCCGCTTTTGCTACTGGCACGATAAACTTTTCTGCATTCTTTATAACTGGAACGAAAACCGAAGCAGGAGGATAGACCTTTGAAATCAGATCACAAACGCGGTTCAATACTACCGGTACTCCACGCTCTATTACTTTATCAGCTACAGTTATAACACGAGCCACTGTTGCGTCAATCAATTTGTCTGCTACTTCAATAGCATCCAAATCCTCATTGGCAAGCTTATACGAAAACTTTACACGGTTCAGACCTTCGTCTACTGCACTCGCAATAGCAATCGGACTCTTGTCTTCAATAGAAAAAGGTAATGTTCCTTGCTCATTTGCTATTATAATTGCAGTTGCAAATACCTTCTTCAACTTTGCTTCAGAAGCATCACCTACAGGTGAGTCCAGGAATTGCTGAACCTCCTTGAACTCTTTCAGGCTTTCCACTTCTTCTTGTTCTAATTTGCGGCCAGACAACAATGACTGGAGAGCTGAGTACTTGCGACTTTCACCTTCAACATGAGAAACAAACTCATTACGACCTTCATCTTCGTTATATGCTATAAACTTCATAATCTTAGTCCTCCTCATCGTTTAAGGTTTCATTATTCACATTCTCACCAGCATCAGAAATGGCAGAGACGATTTCAGCCTTCTCTTGCTCGTCGCGTCCCTCCAATATTCTGTCCATCTCTTCAAGCATCCATTGCTTGCGAGACTTGCCTTCATCCTTAGCCTTTTGCAGTGCAGCCATTCTCTCTGCAAAGCCATCAATATACTCGTTAGTCTCAGAGAGTAATGCCATGCTTTCCTCTGAAACTCCCATTTTCTCACACTCACCCTTAACCAGCACATCAATATCCTGGTCAGGATTGTTTTCTAATTGTTCCAACATTGAAGTCAGAATCTCGTCAAAACTTTTTGCCATATTATAACTTCACTACATTAATATTTATATAACAAACTCATAATCATATTTCTTTCATGACTTCATTAATAGATTTGGCATCTAACATGATATCAGAAAATTTAGTATATCGCCATAAATCCCAAGGAGAACCCGTTTTTATATTACAGAAACAAAATTCTAATTTTCTTTCCTGACTTCGTCACTCAAAAAACACGTATTTTATAACTGATTGACAAACAAT
>ERZ1027282.37-NODE-37-length-23365-cov-8.271386_pt1 | contig 23365 bp, 10 predicted proteins | sample MGYA00519241_ERZ1027282 | MGnify/ENA primary metagenome ERZ1027282 (study PRJEB26926, sample SAMN06165075) | human gut metagenome | biome: ENVO:00009003; feature: ENVO:2100002; material: ENVO:00002003 | host: Homo sapiens | place: USA | collected 2012 ...
TGTATTTGCTTGTCAAGGCATCGAGCCTTGACAAGCAAATGCCGACGCGGGGACGCGTCGCCCCCAGGTGAGGGTGCGTCGCTCCATAAAATGTTCGTTGTACCTCTTACGGATTCTTTTATTCTCCGCATAATCTGCGGAGAATATGCGCGTTATTCTCCGCAAATTAGGTTGAAAAGTGTACATTCTTCTTGATGGATTTGAGGGAAAGCTCAACTCCTCCAAATGGTATGAAATCAAGGCTCTGTAACGAATTGTGTGAGTAAAAAAATCCCCTTTGTCCCACGTGAGTGGGACAAAGGGGATTTTTTTAGTTATATGTGTTTATCAATGCTTACTTCTGCAAGCGCTTCTTACCATTCTGAATAACGGGGCCGCGCTCGGTGCGGTCGGTGCGGATACCCTTCAGGTTGTAAATAGGCGCATTGTCAGCGGCAGCGTCGATGGTCACATCGTTAATGCCAGTCGTCATGACACGAACAACGTTAGAGCCAACTTCGCCATAGTCGGGATAGATAGCCTTCACTTGATATTCGTAGTAACGACCCGCATGTGTCTCAGCATCGAGGTAAGTCGTAGCATCTGTGCCGAGCGGTGTAGCGTTGATGCGTTCACCGTTGCAGTAGATGTTGTAACCAGCAAAGAAGCTGGCAGGTTGAGCTGCGTCGAGGGCAACACCCTTCAATGTCTCAGCCTTGGCAGCGGCGGGTTGCGCTGCTGCATAGCGTTCAGCCGTAGCGTTGAGGTGAGCTGTAGGAGCTGCCTTCACGTTGTCAGCATAAGGCTGGAGCATAATAGAGATGTTCCAGTTGCCCTCAATGTCGTTGTCGCTCAAGGTAGTCCAAGTCGTGCCGTCGGTAGAGTAGAGGTTACCCTTACCGCCTTTGGCAGGACCAGCATCGTAGCCTAAGGGTACGGTGATGCTATTGTGTTCAACGTAAACGACTGCACGCAACTTCTTGCTTGCGTCCACCTTGAAAGGCTTGTCAAGACGCACGGTGTTGAAGGCGTACTGACGGAGGTCGGTAGCATACTTCTCAAACACAAGGTCTTTGTCCTCATAGAGTTGAACGTAGAGTACGTCAGGCACTTGGTTGATGTAGAACTTCACTTCAGAGACGCTTAATGCGTCGTAGCCCTTGAGGTCGTCCGTGCCAAACTCAACGCCAGCGTAGTACTGACCACCACTGGGCAGACCTGCAGCATTGTCGCAAACGCCGTTGTGCCAACGCAATTCTGTAGCATCGCCTAAGGCGGGAACACTCCAAGTGAGTTCGTTACCCTTGTCGCTTTGTACGACAGAGAGTGTACCTGGTTGTTGATAGCCATTGGTGTAGTTAACGTTTGCAATGGCTGGTTCGCTTAGTTCGCTGATAGCCGAACTGTTGTAGTAAGCCACAACTTGATACTTATACGTACCTGGCAAGAGGTTGTGGTCCGTATAGTTAGGTCCAGCTACTGGTTCATCGTTCAACTTCGTGCCGTCGCGATAGATGTCGTAGCCATAGATGTCGCCCAACTTGTCGGTATGAATGCTAATGGCATCGATATACTGAGCGGCGTGGCTCGTGTTGACGCGCAATATCACGTACTTGCTCTCAGCAGGCAGCGTGAGCGCGAACTGTTGCCAAGCCTCAGTCGTTGAGAAGCGGCCACGGTTGATGAAGTCAGCAGCCTCCATGCCGTCGTTAGAGGTGAGTACTTGTATCTCGCCATTGCCTTCGCTCGTCAAACCATTGCGTGCCATAAAGCTGAAGGCAAATGGAGCAGTGTATTTCTTACCCACGGGGATAATCAATTCAGCCTTGTCCTCAGCAGCAGCGCAGACTGCCTTGTCGCCTTGAACGGCATCGTCGGTCGTCACCTTAAAGAGACCGCCCTTGTTCGTCCAACCCATTTGTGAGAAGGCCTCGCCAACGGTTTGCTCTTCAAAGCTTTCGTACGTATCGGCCACCAGCGTGGTGGGGTCGATCATCGTAACGTTCACGTCGTAGCCGTAAGAGGCTGCGCGCGCTTTCACGTCAGAGGCAACGGCGCCCTGACCTGCTTCAGTAATCGTTACGCTAACGGGCGCTGTGCGCTCAGAGACCGTACCATCGATGTAGACCGTCTCAATCTCGTAAGTGTATGTGCCCGGAGTGTTCTCAAGGTCAGCGTAAGCACGTTGAGCCAAAGGAGCATCGTTCAGTTTCGTACCATTGCAGTAGATGTTGTAGCCGCTGAGGCCCTTCACCGAACCGAGGTCGAAGTAGAAGTAACGCGTACCTGTACCCTCTTGCAAAGCAGCCACTAAGAGCGTGTAACCCTCTTGGGTATGGATAACCGACATACCACCGGCTGAGGCTGACTCACTGGGTTTGATAGGTGCATAGTTGCTCAAGCTGGTGTGCCAGAGTTGCGTGCCAGAGGTGAAGTCGTAAGCACAGAGTTCGTACTTGTTGTTATAACCCTGTTCGAAGGTGTAGATAACGCCATTGTAGTAAGCCGAACCCGCAGCGCCCCTCAGCATAGGACCCGTGCCGAGTTTCGCACCGCGCAATGAAGTGTAGATACTGGTTTCCCAGTCGCCCACCTCAAAACCACCACGACCATTATCGAGGTCGGGAATGTAAGCAATGTGACGGCCAATCTCAGAGATAGAGATTTCGTCCGTTATCTCTTGCTTATCCATGTCGATGACATAGAGCGTAGAACCGTTGGCCGTAGCGTAGAAGTTCGTACCGTCGTAGGTGAGGTTGCGGAAACCCGTGGTCAAGTTAGAAGGCACGGCCAAGGTGAAGCTGGTGTCGAAAGTACCGTCCATGGTGTAACGGTTGATGATACCCGTTGACGAATACTTCGTTGTATAGATGTACTTGCCGTCAGAAGCAATACCCATTTCGCCTGTGTAAGCCGCCTTAAACTGACCCACGTATTCGGGACAACCCTCAGGCGTGATGTTAGCCTGTGGTGTGAGGTCGGTGGGAAGCGTGCAAGCTTTGGCTACAGGAATGCTCCAACGGAGGTCGACGCGGTGGTTGCGTACAACGTTGGCATTGACCGTAGTAGGTGCCATAGCAGCGTCGAGGCTGATGCGTTCTACCTTTGCAGCATTGCTAACGTTTGATTCCGTACCGCCTTCGTAGGCAGAAGCTATGGTGTAGCTGTACGTGCCAGCCTCGGTGACGTCTTCTGTATAAGAAGTAGTCGTAGAAGTACCCACCTTCTGTCCATTGCGATAAACGACGTAGCCAGTAGGTTGCGTTTCGTTGTAGTCAGCAACGGGAGCGAAGTGAGCAGCCACATTGAAGTTGGTGCTTTCGAAACCAACATACGATGCGGGGAACCACTCGCGGCCGTCGAGCGACATGAGGTTGCTCTTGCCGTCGATAGGCGTAGCAGTGTGCGTACCCATTGGCTTGAGGTTGGCATCGTGAGCTATGAGCAACGTGATGTAGTAAGTGCAGCCACGTTCGATAGTGACGGGCTTGTTCAACTTAAAGTTAGAGAACTCACCATACTTAATTAAGTCGTCACTAATACGCGTAGACTGTACGCGCTTGCCGTCCTTGTAGATGTTGACAGAGAGTGCTGTAACGTGTTCCTTAATAAATGCTTGTACAGAGTCAATCTGCATACCACGATAAGGAGCGAGGTCGTCAGCGTCAAGGGCGATACCAGCGTAGAAGAATCCACCTTCGGTCACGCCTACAGCGTCGTCGCTCTTGCCCTCGTCGAAGCGAATCATCTTGCTCTTCGTGAGCAATGAAGAGGGGTCTTCCCACTTTAGCGTCACGTGTTTGTTGAGCGTAATGTTGGCCGTAAGGTTGTTAGGCGCAAAGTAAGGTTCGCCCACCTTCACTTGTACGTTTGTCGTATCGCTGAGCGTAGAGGCATTGTCGCCGTAGAGTGCCTGAACGGCGTAGGCGTAAGTGCCACGCACCAACTTCGTGTCAGTAAAGGTCGTGTTAGCAGTTTCGCCCACCTTCACGTCGTTGCGATAGATAGCGTAGCCCGTAGGTTGTGCACCAGCCGCAGCTTGCCATGCGAGCGTAGCGCTTGACTCGCCCTCAGCTGTAGCTGTGAGCTGTACGGGACGTGGGTAAGCAGAAGCCTCAGTAGCGGTGAGGTTGAGGCTGATGTCGTGATTGCCGGCCAATGTAGGAATAGAGTTGAAAGTCAACGTTGTGCTATTCTGCTCATTCAACTGCACGTTGCGTGCGTCAAAGTCGAGTGTGATCGTTTGCTTCTCGCCCGCTTTGAGTGTACCAACCAGAGGAGAGGCCTTTACCCATGGATCGATGTCGGCCAAGGTGTAGGCAAAGATGCGAGAAGGAGATTGTTGCAAAATACCGACCAAAGAGAGTTTGCCGTTGACCAAAGCCGTGGTGCAGTCAATACCGACGAGGTTGTTTTCACCCGTAGAGAGTGAACCCGTCTTGTAACCCGGAATGTCGATAGCAGAGTGTTCTTCCGCTACGACGCGACGATTGTTCAGGTCGTATTGTTTGATTGTTACCTTATCGACCGTGTTAAGGCCCGACGTAACGAGGTCGCTCATCCAGAGGTAAGGCCCACCAGGAGTAACATTGTCGAAGGCTGTACCGAATACGTCCATGCTCACGAGGTTGTTCAACTTATAGAAATCGAGCGTTACCTCGCCCTTGCGATTAACACGACCTAAGGTGTTGTAATCACCTACCCAGAACTCGTCGGTGCGGGGGTCGTGAGCGATATGTGTTACGCAGAGGTCAGGCTCAGAAGGAATGTCGATCGTGCTAACGAGGCGCTTGTTGCGCAAGTCAAGCTCGAAGATGCGGTTCTTGCGGTCAGAGCCGTAGAAGTACTTACCGTCGAAAGTAAGGTCATTTACAGCATAGTACATGCCCGGTACAGAGAACTCTTCAAGGAAGTGGCCCTCGCGGTCGTACTTAAAGAACTTGCCCAAGAAGAAGTTTGACGAAGTGTAGAAGTTTTCACCGTCAAAGGTCACGCTGCTCTGCATATCGCCCGAAGCGTCGAAAGCTTGCGTCACGTCCCAACGATGTTCGGTCGTTCCGCTTTGCGGCTTTGGTGTGGGGATGAAGTTGTACTGCAAGTCGCCGTCGCCCGTATTCTCAATTGTAATGGTCTTCTGCGTCAAAGCCTCCAATGCGCTCTGTTGGTTAATGGTCTGTTCAGAGATGTTGAGCACAGGGCGTGTGAGGTTAGCCGTGAAGGTGGTACCACTGTTGGCGTCCAACTTCCATTCCGTTGTCAAGAAGTTATAACCTGCTGCTTCGGCCGTAACGGTATAAGTGCCTTCTTCCATGCGAGGCAGGCTGATATTGCCGTTGGCGTCAGATGTCTCGGTATAAGAAGCGCCATTGTCGGCCGTCATCTTCACCAAGCAGTTGGCTACGGGTTGGCCCGCATTGAGCGTCTTAATCGTAGCAGCGTGCGTAGTGGGGTTCCATATCTTCACGTCGTCAACGAACCAGTAGTTGACGTAGCGTGCATCGTTACCATAAGCGCGGAAACGAATCTTAAACAAGTGGTTGTTGGCCAAATACTTGTTCAAGGGGAACTCGTAAGTGCGCCAGCTGAACGAACCTATGTCGTTCTTAATGCTGTCCACCTGCGTCCAAGTGTTGCCGCCGTCGGTCGAAATCTCGGTGGCGAGCACACTGTACAGTCCGCTTACGGCATACTTTAAGTTGTAGTCAAGACGAACTTCGTAGCGTATCCACGTATTGTCGGGGTTGGGCGTATTGAGTTCGCGTGTGACAAGACTCTGTGAGTAGTCAGCCATACTTGAGTAAGGATAGCAAGCAGAGAAGTCTACCAAGCCGTAAGCATAGTAGTCGCTCTTCCACTTATTCTCCTCGCCCGCCTTAGTGGTGGGGCGGCTCCAACGTGTAGAGTCAATGGTGTTGTCGTCAAAGTCGTCGAAGAAGGGGAGCAAGCGTACGTCGGGCACTTCAACGCTGAGGGCCTCAGACATATCGCCTACCGTATTGTCCGTCATGACGGGTTGCACGGTGTAACTATAAGTGCGATAGTCGGGGACGTTGTCGGTAGCGTAAACGGCCTTGATTAACTCCGTGTTCACCTTCTCGCCGTCACGATAGAGGTTGAAACCTGCTAAGCGAGCGTCGGTAGAGGTAGCGCGAGCGGCTACTCTCGGACGCACTTGGTTCGTGCCGATGAAGATGTCGTCGAGCATAAACATAAACGCGTTGTTCGAAACGCAGTTGATGCAGACGTATTTGGCTTCTTTCGGAATGCGGTATTCAAACAGCGTCCAGTCGAGAGGAGCCTCGGTATAGTCGCCCTCCTGTACGAAGGTGAAGTCAGAAGGACGTGTGCCCGTAGTAGAGTAACCTACCTTGAAGCGTTCCAGCCCCCAAGTGTCCTTATAACTCTTGGCGCGGAAACTGATTTGGAAGTCGCTCTTGAAGTTGAGCGCGGGCGAAATGATAAAGTCATTGTTGCCACCGTCAACGGTAAAGTCTACCAACATCTTTTTGCCCGAGAAGGGTTGAACGGCAGGGTAGGTGCCAGTAGAAGGCGATGTCTTTGACGGATTAAACACGATGTAAGCCATCTTTTGTCCCTGATTGGGGAAAGAGGCCGCCGTCCACGTGTACGTTTTAGCATTATCGGCGTCGATGTAAGTCCAACCCGTCGTACCTGGCGAGTTGATGACGAAGTCGCTATGGCCTTCAAAGTCCTCGAATATACCGTCAGTGGCTTCAGGACTATTCCAGCGCAGCGTGACCGCCTTATTATTAATGCTCGAAAGTTGGGGCACTACCTTGTCGAGTGCCTGTGCTTTCGCAGCATTAGCTGTAGCTGTTATCGCATACTTTTGTGCCGATGGGGGGGCAGTGGGCTGTTGAGGCTTCACCTTGCCCACCTGCTGTGCCAACACGGGAGTGGCCAACAGGGCGAGTATGCTGAATAGAAGTTGTTTCATTCTTTTCTTTTATATTGGTTGTTTTTGGGTTGACAAGTTAACGAGTAAACAAGTTGACGGGTAAGTTTGTCTCTTTTTTAGTTGACAGAGGTTAACGAGTAAACAAGTTAACGGGTAAGTTTGTTTTTATTATATAAGGTAACTTACCTGTTAACTCGTCAACTCGTCAACTTGTCAACTCGTCAACTCGTCAACCCAAGAACTTTATTGTTTAACAATCACCACTCCTTCGTAGCCGTTCAGCTTAACGGCTGCATGGGTTGCGGTAGGAACGAAGCGGAGCAACTCACGGCCGTCGGTAGCATAAAGCGTAACAGCCTTGTTGGGAGTTAAGCCAGCTAACGTAACAATGCCTTCTTTGCAGAGTGTACGAACGGGAACGAGTGAGGCCGCACCGTTGGTGGTCACGTCGGTAATGCCCGTAGCTTCTGCGTCGTAAATGGCGGGAACAGAAGATTCGTAGTAGAGCATACCGTCGCCTGCGGTGACAATGAAGCGGTAACGACCTGTGTTGAACTCGCCTGGAGTCGTCTCGTTGATAGTGACTTGCGTGTCGCGGCCATTGTTGCCAGCAGCACCCATTGCCAACGTGTCGAGCACAACACCATCGTTGTAGGTCAGACTAAAGTTGGTGATGTTGACCAAGCGGCCTCCAAAGTCGCAGACCATGCGCAAGCGTTTGTAGGTCTTGCCCTTCATGTAAGTACTGAGGTTGACAGCAGTACCGTCGGCATCAACACTATTGATGCGTTGCAACTCACCAATGCGCGTCCACGTCTGGCCATTGTCGTTAGAACCTTCTACGCCAAAGGTAGAAGTGCCGCGCGGGCCGCCCGACTTCAGTACGTACTGAATGTTGGTAATGCCGTCGGGGTAATCAATGGTTTGAACCGTTCCGCTACCCGTGAAGTACATCGTACCTGTGCCGAGTGAAACCTCACCTACGGCGTCGGTCACGTCGCTTTCGGGCAAGAATTTAGCCGTAACGTTCTTCTTGTCTGTTTCCTTATAGAACTCAAGGAAGTAAGTAGAAGCATTCTTTACTTCATTCCATTCTGCGTGTAAGGCATCGCCTTGACGGCCGAAGGTGGTAATGACGGGTTGCTCCAGGCGTTGCGTCATCATAATACCCCATAGCCAGAGAGAACTCTGCATACGTTCAGAGGTGCAAACCAAGGCCACGTAAACGTCCTTGCCAGCAAAGTCGCTGAGGTCAACCTCGTCGACGGCCATGGCACCAAATTGGTCGGCCAATGAGAATTGCTTTACCAAGTGGAAGTCGCTCACCTCGCGTGAACGAGTAGAAACGTACACGTCAAGCTTTTCAACGTATGAGGGGTCCATTACACCGCGCAAGATGTAAAGGCCACCGCGTTCGGGCACGTGCAACTTCTCAGAGATAAGCCAATCGTTACCATTGTTCCAGTAGTCGCCCGTATAAACCATACCCTGTGTACTCGCGTCGTAGTTCCACGTGTTGGCATCGTTGTTTTGGTCGACAATGCGCCAATAACTCAAATCGCCGTCAACGTCGGTATCGTTGAACGTGAGCGAGAGCGGAGCTTGCAACGGCGTGTGCTCTGTCTTAACCGGTAGGGCCGCGCCATAGACGGTGGTACCGTCGGCCAAGGTCATGTAAGCACGCACGTAGTAGAGCGTAGCGGGTTCCAAATTGTCAATTGTCAGCTCAGCTGTGTTGGTCGTAGCTACTGCCTTGTGTTCGCTATCAGAAGGATCGAGGGTTGGTTCTTCGGTAGCGTCGCTCCAGCAGAACCCCATCTCTTTGATGTCTTGTGTAGCCTTACCTACCTTTGCCTTTACGGTAATGGTGGTAGAAGCAATGTCAGCGTAACCTACGGGTTGCGTTTCGATGCTTGATTGCTCCGTAGCGCCGCCCTTCACTTGGAAGAAGACGAGACCGTTCTCTTCGCGAATGTTGGTAATCGGGGTGCGTACCTTGTCGCCCAACCAGTTGTAATAGTCAGTGAAAGAGGTTACGCCCGAAGTGCCAGGATAGGTGTCGCCCTTACGCGTGTTGGTGTCGTCAATGCCGTCGGCCGGTACGATGTACATACAGCGGTGGCGTGCATTGTTGTTAGGCCCGTTCACACTCCAATATTTGTTCACCATACTCTTGGTATAGTCTAAGTGGTAGATTAAGAGGCCGTGATAAGGAATGTAGCTATCCCAACCCGTCTTTTGACGATTTTCGAACACGTACCATTCGTAGCCCTCATCGTCGCTGAGTCCAGGGCGTGCGTCAACGTAAGCAGCCGTGTTGTTGGTCATGATAGGAAGCGTAACGTCTTCAGCTTGGCTGAGTTGGTGAAGGTCTTCCTTCTTGAGCCAGCCCATTTGCAAGCGTTCAAAGGTCATGAGGGCTGCTGGGGTGCGGCTATTGTTGTTGTAGCTACCTGAGGCATAGAGGCTGTAAGCTCCTGGGTCGATACCGATACCGCCATCGTAGTCGTCGGTGTCGTACATATCTTTCAGACCTAAGATGTGGCCAAACTCGTGGGTAAACGTACCGATACCGTCCATGTTGATGCCCGAAGCGCCTACCAACTCGGCCGATACAGAGTAGTTGTTGACACGAATGCCGTCGATCTCTATCGAAAGGTCTTCGTCGTTTGTCTTGAGGCGGTAAGAGTGAGGCCACATATCTTTGTCATCGCCTGATGAGGCTTGACTGTAACCACCGATTACGACGTTGATGTTGTCCATATAGCCATCGCCGTCGTTGTCGAACTTAGAGAAGTCTATCTCAGGGTGGTCGGCTTTGGCCTTCTGTGCAGCCTCAATGACGAGGGCTTGCGGGTTGACGTCGTTACCCGTGCCACCGAGGTCGGCAGCGTAGTAGGTGCGTTCGTGGTCGAGCGTGTAAGGCCCTACTACGGTGAAGTTGGGCACGAACTGTCCCATAGAGTTGTCACGATAGTAGTCTTTGACCGAACCTGTGCCGCCATTCTTGCTATAGCCCTTTTCGTTGAGCCAAGCGTCGAAGTCGCTATCGGTGAAGTGGAACTCGCCGTCGGCATACTTTACCAACACAACGAGGTATTCACTCTCTTTGGCTTCGCCCGTTTGGGCATCGACTTTGCGGCTTCGCACGCTGGCGGGAAGCGTTTGGCCGACGGTCATGGGTTGCACGTTGCCGCGCAATGATTTGAGCCATTCCGCGTCCGCCTCTTTGCGAATGGGGCGCAAGGTGCTGAGAAACTGGTTGTCGGCAGCCGAACGCTTATCAGCATTCAGTGCGCGACGGGCTGTCAGTTTGCGCGTGCCTTGTGAGGCATCGGTCTGCACATACTTGAAGTATCCGTCCTTGTCGCGCTGAATAAGGAAACCGTCGGTGGTGGTGATGTAGTGAAAGTTCTCATCACCATGTACGCGGATGACCAAGGTCGTTCCGTCGGGTTGCTTTACGGTGATGGGCTTCGGACTTGCCTTAATGGCCCATGCCGTACCCGATGAAGCTACCAACAGTCCAGCTGCAAGCAGATACCGAGTGAGGTGTTTGTTCATAAAAAGTGAATTTGTTATATATTTTGGTTGACTTTCAACTAAAACTCACATAGGGGGTAAAGCAAACGTAATTTTGCCTTGCCCCCAATGTGTTTCATAGGTTGGATTGATGTTCTGAGTTTATTGAGTTTTAAGTTTAATGAGTTTATGGAGTTTAATGAGTTTAATTGGTCGCGTGATAGAAAGCACGCGTTACGTAGGGCTAACTCATAAACTTATTAAACTCATAAACTTATTAAACTCATTAAACTTACTTTACAGTTACTTTCACCGTCTTGCCGCTATTGGTGCGAACTACGTAAACGCCCTTAGGCACGTTGACGTTGCCCTTGCCCTTAGCTACTATGCGTCCAGTGATGTCGAACACTTCGATGCCTTCGCCATTAACGCCTTCAATCTGGCCATTAGCCGTGTTGACAAGACAAGTGCCTTTAGCTACTTGGTCGATGCCCGTAACGTCGGTCTTAAACGCTGCCGTAGCCGTGTAGCCGCTGCTGGCTTGTGTTACCTTAATCAGGTAAACGCCTGCTTTGGCTTGTTCGCCGTCGACGGTGTAAGTCAACTTGTAGCCAGAACCGTCGAATTGATATTGAGAAGAAGTGAGATAGCTACCAGTAGGCATGCCGTCGCCGTCAGTAGCATAGAGTTCGCCCTGCCAGTAGTTAGACGATGAGATGATCAAGTCGCCTACGCCAGCGTTTACGCTATACCAAATGGGGTCGCTGTAGCTGGCAGTCTTCATTTCGAAATCGCCAGCTTGGAGCTCGATAGGCATAGAAGCATCTTCGCCACGCTCGATGTCGCGCTTGATGATGTTGATGGGCGTTTCGCCATTGGTGGCATATACCTGAATGAGGTAACGGCCCGTTGGGTTGTCTTTGCCATTTACTACGAGTTTGAGTACGGCTTGGCTAATGTTGGTCGTGTAATCGTAGTTAGTCGAAGCACTGGCAATAGTCGAACCCGTTTGGTTGCCTTGGGCATCGGTAGCATAAGCATCGGCACCAATGTAGGTGTTGTGTACTTGTCCGTCGTTAGGATCGTAAGTCGGTGTCTCGATGATGTAAACCCCCGTCTGCTTGGCATCAATGCTGAGCCAAATAGGAGCGGTGCGTGAAACGTTAGAAGGTAAAGTGTAAGAGTCGAGTTCGGTGAGATCGATAGCAGTGGCAGCCGTTTCGCCCGCTTGTGGGTCGGCCATCTTAAAGTTCAAGTCTATGTTCTTTTGAGCGTCTTTCAGTACAACATTTACGTACACTTGATCGCCTTCGTTGACAAAGATAGAGCCTTCGAATACGTTAATCGATGCAGAACCCATCGACTTAGAGCTCACGAAGTTTTGCTTCTGACCATTCTTGCCTACTTGAACGTAAAGCGCGTTCTGCCCCAAACCAGCAGACATGTTTGACGAAATGGTCAACTTGCCGCTCTTCGGAGCAGTGTAAACGTACCAATCGTCAATGGCCTTGGTGGGGAGAGATATAGTTGTGGCATCACCTTCGCTCACTACTTCGATAGGATTGTCAATCGATTCTCCTTTTGTAAAATCTTCCATAGAGAGGTTGAAGGTGGAACCTTCTTCGGTCATACCGCTAATCTTGATAATTACGGGTTGACCTGCTTCCACTTTAGCTTTGGTAATAAAGCCCGAATTTACGGCATCGTACTTGCTCTGTCCATAAGAGTCTTTCCAAAACTCAACGTTAATCGTAGGTTCGGTGTCGATGGTCAACCAACCAGCTTTAGTAGGAGTGTAGGTGAAGTAGGTGTCGGAAGTCTTTTCAATGGTGTTGTCGCCCTCATTGGCAGTAAGTGGCTTTGAAGCGATGTCACCGTCTTTAACCTCAGATATGCCATAGTTGAAGCTAAAGGCATTCTTACCTTCGTCACACTTCCATGCAATGATATAGGTAGTCTCTTCAGTGTAAGTCTCAACCATTTGGCGGAAACCATTGCGGCCGCTCGTTACAGAGTAGTTGCCTTGAGAGTCCTTTGTGTAAAGGTAGACGGCCGTTTGGGTAGCACTCTCGTTCGTCGAAATGCCGCTGGGCGTATTAACCGTGATGAAGTGCTGTCCTTTAGGAACGGTGATACTATAATAATAAGTACCATTGCTTTCGGGCACGGTCTCGGTACCACCGTTAGCATTCAGTGCGATAGGATTGTTGAACGTATCGCCAGCCTTAGCAGCTTCGAGCGTTAAAGAGAACTTGCTATCAGCGTCAGCAGCGTTGGCACGTTCGATACATATATAATAGGTAGTGCCTGCAGTAGCTTCAAAGCGAAGATCGAATTTACCTGTTACGCTGGTGACAGGCTGATCGTAGGTGATTTGGTATGCTTGGTTGTAAACCTTAATCGTACCGCCTGCCAAGTCAGCATCAGACGTGAGGCTGACGAAACCTGCTTGTGACGGAGTGAAGGTGTACCAAGTCTTGCCTACCTCTTTAGAGAGAACGTTTGCATCGCCTTCTTCAGCCTTAATAGCTACGTCGTAGCTTGATCCTTGTTTTACAACTACCTCGTTGAAAGTAGCAAACAATGGGCTATAGTTGGTTATGCGAATGTAGTAAGTCTTGCCTGCTTCAACGTTTACCTTGCCTACGTAAGTGCTTACGCCATTTACGTATTGGCTGTTGACATTGAATGAAGTAGGTGTGCCGTCTTCGCCCTCTTGAATGGTGGCATTCATTACGTAGCCTTCGAAAGTCATCTGCAGTACGTCATTGTTCGTAGCAGTATATTTAATGTAGGTAGGCTTGTTGTCGTAGCCACCAGAGCTATTTGCTTCGCGGTTTTGGGGTACAAAGAAACGGTCTTTGCCACCTTCAATGGCCGTAGCAATCGTTGAACCATCAATATTAGCAGCCTTTGAGGTAGCGCTGAAACTAACGTTCTGGTCGCTTGTCATGGCAATGAGATAGATGGTTTGGCCAGCCTTAACGGGCACAATTATGGTATTGCCATTATTCTCGTTGGCACAAGAGATGACATTGCTTGATGTGCCGTCAGTAGTGGGCAAGAAGCTACCGTTAAAGTCCTTGTTGATGTAAAGTAACTGGTCAGCATCGGCAGTGTACTTAAAGTAAAGGGTAGCGTAGCTGGCTTCAGCTTGTACGTAGCTGTTGTTGCCTTCTGTTACCTCTTGTGCGGTTTCAATCGTAGTCTGTGCGTTTGCGCAAAGAGCAGCAAGCCCCATAGCGCCAAAGAGTAATGGTCTTTTCATAAGCATATATGATTTTGTGTTCGTTCTTCTGTTTTCTTAGTTAACTCGTCAACTATCATATCTAACAAATTGACACCGCAAATATACCACGCTTTTGTATGTTTTCACAAATTATAAGGGGGATATAAAGGGGATATCTTATTTTTGTAATTATATGCAGTGTTTGCTGTATTGCACTGATAATCAATGAATAATAAAAGACGTGTAGTGAAATAGGAGGGGATAATGCTATAAAAAGCATCAAATGTAGATCTTTTTATTATGAAATATCATTTTGCAATTTCTTTAAGCCTATTGCGCCAAAGTGTAAATATTATGCAACTTTTCTTTTCATCTCGCAAATAATGCCTACATTTGTCCGTAAATGACTGATTAAAGTCTAAGAAAGCGTAAATATCCCCCAATTCATCGCAAAATCTTTCACTAATGTATTACTCTTTAAGGTTCAACATACAGCAGCTATTCCGTTTCGTAATGTTTAGCAGTTGGTTGGTGCTTTTACCCCTCACGACGTGGGGTGAGAGCAGCGACACGGCACGCTCGTTGGTGCGGCAAGCCGCCGATGCAGCGGTGAAGAAAGACTACCGCCGTTCGTCCGACCTTCTGCTCCGCGCTCGCACCGAGGCAGAGCGCGTTACTGACTACGAGCAGCTCTTTTGGGTATATACCAACTTAGGCATCAACCAAGCCGAGTTGCTCAATTATGCTGATGCGTTGCAGAACTTTACGCAAGCCTATCAGATTGCTACGCAACACCTCGATAAGCGCAAGGTGCTGAGCATTCGCAATAATATAGCGGGCCTTTACATGATGAATGGCGAAAAAGCCAAAGCTCTCTCTGAATACCAACACATCTATCACGACCTCAAACGCGGAAAAGATAACGTTTTCATCGGAGGTTGTGCCCTCAATATCGCCACTTTGCTGATAGACGACCGACAATGTGAGAAGGCGCTCCCCTTCATCGAAGAGGCCGAACGCTTATTAGGGCGCGATGTGGAGAATAAACCCTCATTAGTAGCCCTTCGCATGGACTACCTGTTACAGATGGGGCGTGCGGAGGCCGCTTATGATTTGGTGAAGGGGGTACAGCAGAAATATCCTGATTTATCCGTTCACCCCGATCTCTTGCTCTGCCAAGCGCGTACGGCGCAAGCTACGGGACGCGCTGATGAGGCCGTGGCGGCAGCGCAGCGTATCTTGCTGATCAAGGGTGGGGTGGATTTGTCGATGAAAAGGTCGGTTTTTGAACTTTTAGCCTCGGCTTATACGTTATTGAATGACTTCCCGCAGGCTTTGGCTTGTAAAGACTCCGTGGTGAGAACTGCCGACAAACTCTCCAATGTCACGGGGCAGAAACTCTTCGAAGCGCGACAGATTCAGTTCGACATCTGGCAGAAGCAGCAAGAAATCGACTCTTATCGTAGTCAGCACCGCTTGGAGTTGGCCTTGATGTTGGTAGCTGTAGTGGCATGTTCCATTTTGGTGTGGGCCTTGTGGGTGCAGAAGCGTAATGGTCGGCAGCAACGTCGTTTGGCGGCACTTGAATTGGAACGCGAGCAGGAGCGTCGTGAGCTTTTGCAACATCGCTTGGCTGACGAGCAGGCTGAGCAGCAAGCCAGCCAGCGCACTATTGAGCAGCGCAGTCGTGAACTCATGTCGAAGGCCCTGCAAGCGGCCAACCGCACCGATGCCCTACGCGATCTCATTCATGCGCTTGAAGCGAATGATGTGTTTAGCAAGACGAATGATGCCGCCCTCAAGCGCACGCTCAGTGCCTTGCGACACCAGTTAGATGCCTCAGTAGAGTGGAAGGACTTTACCACTTACTTTGAGCAGTCAAACGCCCAGTTCCTCGAAACCTTAAAGGCGCGTCACCCCGATCTCTCGCCCAGCGACATACGTTTTCTCTCGCTCCTCTATATCAACCTATCGTCAAAAGAAATTGCCCTCTTACTCAATATTACCCCCGAATATTGCAAGAAGAAGCGCCAGCGCATGGCTCGCAAGTTAGGCTTGACCGACTCTCGTGAGCTATATAAGTATTTGACAGGGTTGTGAGATACCTCCCTCCCCCCCAAAAAAAAATGAAAGCCTCTCCCCCTAACCCACTTCCCAGTTGGGAGTGGTTAGGGGGAGAGGCTTTATAAAATGCAATTCATTACAGAACTACAAGAGTAATCATTCGTAAACGAACTTCAATAGTGTGTGGCTACATGCCCCAAGCACTCTTGTCGCAGGTGCTTTCAACTAACTCTTCGTTTGTGTCGGGTAGGTTGGGGAAGAAGTTGATGCCTGTCAGCTCTTCTAACTTGTTAACCGAAATGGCATTTTTGGCAATTTCGCTCAGCGGAGCCTTGTGTTTATAATCATAGCCATATTCTTTGTGCTCCATCCAGAAGGCAATGGAAGAGTAAACGCCATTTTTTACTTTCAGCAATGCCATGTAGTAATACTTAGGAATGGCCACACGTTTGCCATTTGAGCGTGTTACGTAGTCGATTATCTGGTTGTCCTTAATCGTACCTCCCTTCACCACGTAAAGCGTATCAGAGAAGGTCTTATCGCGGCCCAACGTTTGTACCAAGCCTTCAAGCGTAACCCAGTAGGCTTGGTTGAACGAAGCCAATTGGGGCGACATATTGGTCATATAGAACGTTTGCACGTTGGCCTCTATGTTGTAAAGGCGGTCGGCAGAGGCGCAGAGGTGGCCACGGTTGTAGTCCCAGCCAAAGCCGTTCTTACCAATACGATAGTTGGCGTCAATACTTGGGTCGTCAGCAAAGGGTTCGTCCGAACGGCCTGTTGTTTTGCTGCGTGTGTTGCCGTCAAATCGAAAGGCTACCCAGCGTGAGTGCAGTTTCTTCTTATCGTATTCTAACTCATAGGTCACAATCTTTTTGCCATTGGTGGTCGTTGTATGATCGATGAGTAGGGTAGAACCGTTGTTCAGTACGCGGGGTGTCTCCATACGGTTGGTTATAGAAGTGTTAGCACTATTGCCACCATTATTGTTGTTGCCATTGTCTGGCACCCAAGTAGGGTCATCATCGCCACAGGCAGCCAATGTCAAGGCGCAGCAGGCAATGCACAAGTATTTAAGAAGTTTCATTCGTTTCCTTTAATCGTGAAAAAGTCTGACCGTTGTTGCTGAAAGCTTGATGTTTTAGGCAACAACGGTCAGACAAATGTTATAATTTACTACGTACGAGATGTGTATTAATCAGCGTATGTAATCGTGATAGACTTGAAGCGGATTTGGCTTGCAGCTCCCGTAATCGTAGAAGTATTGGTGATGAGTGTACTCAAGTTGTCAATGCCTGTAATTGTAATCACAGCGTCTGCTACGTTTACGCTACCCGGAGTAGCTGCGACGTCACCGCTGGCATTGCAGATAGTGCCGTTGTAAGTATCGCAGTTGAGTACGACCTTTACAATTTTCTTGTTAGTGCTGGTAACAGTGACCGTATTCTTAGGATACATACGCACGTTTGCACCATTTGTGTAATACTTTGGTGCGTTAGAGCCGCCACCTGCGTTAAATGTAAGCGTAGTACCATTAGTCAGCGTGATAGTAGACACTTCAGCATTGTTTTCTACACCGAAGTCAGAAGCCTTCACTGTGATGCTATTGCCGTCAGCAGGTGTATCGGGAGTGCTGGGCTCAGAAGAACCCGGAGCGCCAGCAGCAATGGCGAAGTTCTTCACTTCCCAAGTAGAACCGCTTTCAGCATTGGTATTGTAACGGAAGGCAAGGCGAATCTTCTTGCCCATATACTCAGCAGGGATAGCAACGTCTTCCTTCTCAAAGGTGGCCCAATCAACGCCTTCCTTGTGAGAAGCAACGAGCGGAGTCCAGCCTTCAGTGGGAGTAGCTTCGTTGAAGTTGTCAGTAATGAATACTTGCTGATTTTCGTCACCCTTGTTGTAGCGCAAGATGTATTCGTAAGAAACGTGAGCAGCTGTTTGGCCTTCGAGTGAAATCTCAGGACTTACCAAGTAGTAAGTACCAGCAGTGGTCACCTGAGTCGTACCGTTCCAACCTGTAGCCTTTGCAGTGCTATAGTCGATTGTCCACTCGCCAGCACCGCTTGTGGTGTAGTTCTTAAATCCACCAAATGAAGTGGCAAAGCTCTCGCTATAAGGCAGTGTGCGTGTGCTTTGGTCAACTTCGTTGCCAGCAGCTTCGCCTTTGCTTAGCTTAAAGTTCTTGAGTTCCCAAGTAGCGGCCTTAGCGTTGGTCTTGTAATAGAGAGCTACTGTAACGTTCTCTTGACCTATGAAGGCAGCAGGAACGTTGACATCAGCCGTTGTCCAAGTGTTCCAATCAGCCACCTGAATGGGGTTGAATGTAACGTCAGTCCAAGTTGCAGTAGCGGGGTCGCCAGCATAGTTAGTGCTGAAGCGAACGAGGTAGTTGGTCTTTAATTCGTTTGAATTGGCATAGCGCAAGATGTAGTCGAAAGTGACGTGTGCCTTTTCTACGTCTTTGAGTGAAACGGTAGGAGCTATCAAGTAACTCTCAGCAGCATTGTTTACTTTGCTCTCGCTGTCGTAAGAGGTTACCTTAACGTAGCCATAGCTACCGTCAATGGCAAAGGGATAGTTGCCTACAGTAGTGGGAGCGGTGAACTCACCTACGTTTGAAGTCAAGTTGCTTGAAAGGGGAGCGTCGATGATTACACCCCCTTCAGAAGGAGTGTCGGGAGTATCGGGCTTTTTGTCGTTAATGCCATAAGGAGCAGGCACGTCTTCGCAAGCGGTGAAGCCCAATGAAAGGGCTGCAGCTGCAAGGCAGAAAATATATTTATTCATTTTATTATGATATTATCGGGGAAACAATGTTTGGGTTGACAGGTTAACGAGTTAACGAGCAAGTTTGACTTTGATATTATGGTAACTTTCTCGTCAACTTGTTAACTTGTCAAGCTAAAAAATTAGTTTTCAGAAACGTCGTTGGTGTCGCGCAACTGCAACTGCCAAGTGCTGTAGTAGCTTAGCACACCCGTGTATGAACGTGCGTCTTCGGGCAGCTCGATGAACGAAACGCGGTTCTTCGTTGAAGTACGAATAGCAACCGTTGAGTTGTTGCTGATGAGGTTGAGTGTGCGGTCAACACCGTAGCCGTCGTCGTGTAACTCGTAGGGGCCAAATATCTTCTTGCCATTGGCTGAAAGACTCTCTTCTTTGTTGAGCACGTCAGAGGTAGTACCCTTATCGAGTGTGTTACGATTTTCGGGCAAAGCCTCTTTAATCATACCGCGAACGGTGGCCAAGATAGGCGTATTCTCGTAAGTCTTGTTAGCCGAAGCGCGCAACCAAGCGTCGCCCGTCTGTCCTGTCTTATCCAATGGAATCAATTCGGGAGCGTCAGCATTAGGCTTACCGATTAATTGTACGTTCGTCTTCAGTGACTCGAAGGGGGCAGGACCGAGGTTGATGTTGCCGCTTGAGGTCTTATAAGGCATACCAATGCGTGGTGTCTTGCTATAGATGCCGGCATAGAGTCCCTTGAGGTTGATCTTGATGCGCTGACCGAGTGCGAAGTAAGGATAGAGCGCTGTACTACGAATCGAAAGAATAATGCTTTGGTCGTGAGCGGGGTCGCCCGCCTTCGTGGGGTCGTCGATGTTGCGAACGAGCAAAGTCTGATAAAGGTTGCCACTGATATCGTTGGCACAAACTACACCTTCGATAATAATGTCGTCGTTCACCTTGGTGTAGAAGTTAGACGCGTTGCGTGAGTAGTCAGCCTTTGTGGCATCAACGCAGAATTGCTCCTTTACGCTGAGGATAGTAGCGTTCACTTCACCAATGTCGGTGGGGCTGGTCACTACAAAGTCGTCAGTGTTGGGCTCGTCATGGTCGTCCATACACGAGGTGGTGAATAATCCCAACGCCGCAACTGCTATGATGGATAAAAATTTTAATTTCATAAATTATGAGATTAATTAGTTTAATGAGTTGAAGAGGTTTAATAAGTTGAGGAGGTTTAATAAGTTTAATGAGTTGAGGCAGTTTAATAAGTCGCAGCGTGTCTAAGAAGTCTATCGACTAAACTTATTAAACTTACTAAACTAATTAAACTAATTAAACTTACTAAACTAATTAAACTCTCAAAACTTATTAAACTCATGTTAGAACTTAAAGCCAATGTTTAAGAAGCCGTTGATGGCATTGGCATAATAGTATTTTGAGTTCTTAGAGAAGGCATAGTTACGGTTCTGACCGTTTTGATAGTTATCAGAGCGGTTTTGTTCGTAGCCACCCGTCTTGAGGTTGCGGTTGTTGGTAATGTTCTGAACAGAGAGGTTGATGCTAATGCTGCGTCCCTTCTTCAAGCGAATGTACTTACCAATAGAGGCGTCGAGCATAAAGCCACCTTTTGCCTTCTCTTGCTTAGCACCATAAGCAGCCACGATATTGCCGCTTTGGTCGTAAAGAATACCGCCCTTGTCGTCAAGGTCGCTCTTCTTCACGTCGAAGAGTTGGTTGCCGTTTTCGTCAAAGCCCGTACTGCTATAAGTAGGAACGAACTTGCTCAAACGACGATATTCAGAGAAGTCGATATAAACGCGGTCGTAGTAGTTCAAGTTAGCACTGAAGAACCAACCATTCACGTTGTAGTCGAAGCCGAGGCTTACAACAGCCTGAGGAGAACCGCTCTCGCGCATGCCCTTTGCCAGTACGCGCATAGGCATGGTCTTACCATTCTTGGGGTTCGTCCATGTGTTCAAATCCTTCAATGTCGTAGCGTTCGAACCCTCGTAAGCTACCTGAGCCAAGGGATTGTTGACATACTTAGCCTCGCCATACGTACCAATCAAGTTGACTGAGAAGTTAGACGTGAGTTGGTAAGAGAAGGCAGCTTCTACACCATAGTGCTCGCGCTCAACACCACTCATCGTGAGGTAAGTGAAGCGTGACTCATCGTCGTTGTAGAAGGCTGTTTGTTCTACGCCACCATTGAAGTGACTATAGTAACCGCTCACCTTACCTGTCAAGTTGCCAAAGCGGAAGAGGTAAGAGAGGTCGGTGTGGAAGATGTTCTCATTCTGCAGGTGGTCAACGAAGTCGTTTTGCATACGTGGCGCCACGAATGAGTTGCGAGCCAACGGCGCATCGCTTTCAGCACCAAAGTTGAGCGAGAGCAGATGACTACCGCTCGGACGGAAGTTCAGACCGAAGCGGCCACCACCACCGAGGAACTTAGCCTTGCCACTCTTGCCGTAAGAATTGTCTGCTGCACGACCATTGCGCATCAAACCTTCGCGCTGCATCAAGGTGCCTTCGCCCCAAGCTTGGAGGTTGTACTGCCACATGCCTTCTGTGTATTGGTAAAGGCCGTAGGCGCGCATCTTGTCGACGAAGATGTTGTAATTGTAGCCGAACTTATCGTCAACGCCAATCTGGCGATTGGGATTGTTCAAGTCGTTCTGCGCTTCTTGACTGTTGCGACCATACTCGTTGGCAGCGAACTTGTCAATGTCGGTGTACTTTGTGCCACCAAGGAGGTCGGCCATGGTCTTATAGTGCATACCCTTTGTGCGGTTGTATTGGAAACCGAGGGCATAACGATGATGAGCGTTGATATCGTGATTGAAGAGCGTGTTGAACGTTTCGACCATTTGGTCGTTGTGGCGACGCTCTTGATAGTAAAGTGTCTCGTCGCCTTGGGCAGCAGCGCTGCGGTTGACCGCATACATACGGTCCCAATTTACTTGGCGGTTGGCCTTAGAGCTTGTCCAATAGTTATAAAGTTGGTTCCAGCCTTCCAAAGCCCAAGGATTCTTTTGCAGCCAATCATAACAATTCTGTTCGGGATCGTACACATTGAAGATAGATGAAGGCAAGTTCTTGTAATAATCAGGACGAGGGTCGTAAGCATTGCCGTTCCACCCAAGGGCGGTAGAACTATACATGGCGTACTTAAAGCCTGCGGCAGTGGTGAGCTTCATATTGTCACGCATTTTCCAGTCCCAGGTCAAGATAGCTGTAGGCTCAAAGTCGTTGACAACGCGTGAGTTACGCTTCTCACCGTTTTGGTAACCCCAGTTAGGGTTGTAGTAGTGAGAGTTGGCCAACCAATAAGCCTCTTCGGTGCTGGCACCCTGTTGGGCGCGTTCTGTGGGCGAACCAAAGGTGACGAGCGAGAGAGCGTGCTTCGTGCCAAAACGCTTTTCGGCAGAGAGGAAGTAAGAGAGTGAGTTGTAGAACGTGCCTTCAATCACACCCTCGTTGGCCCAACGATAGCCTACCAACCCAGCGAAAGCCCAGCCTGAGGGTAAGAGGCCTGTGGCATGAGTGAACATACCGCGTGCTACGTAGTTGCGGTTACAACCCGAAAGGGTGAGTTTGTTGCCCGCAGCGAATTGGCTGGCACGAGCGTTGACGCTGGTAGCACCGCCCACACCGGCAATGCCAAATGTGTTGTAGTCGTAAGGAGTAACACCTTCTTGGTTGCGCGTAGCGTCGTTCATACCGCCCACCATGCTATAGCCGAAGCGACCCATTTCGAGGTCGTTGAGCTGAAGGCCATTCATGTAGTAGTTGCTATACATGTTGTCGTAACCGCGTACGCGGAAACGCATCGGGCTGAACAGATAGCCCACTTCAGAGTTGTAAGGATCGCTTTTTGACCCTATGATAGCCGATACGGCTTGCGACGCATCGTTATCCTCGTCGAGCTGCGACTCGGTAAACGTAAAGTCCGAATTGTCGATGCTCAGGGTGTCGGCGGGTGCTTGTGCCCACGCTCCCGTGGTCAATAGCAAGGCTGCCGCCGTAAGTTTTACACCTTTTGTCATGTAAGTAAGGATTAAATGTGTTAAGCCAACGATGTGATTGCTTGTCGAAATGATAGGGTAGAAACGTACTTATACTCCTTATTATATATATAGGGCGATGTTCTTCGTTAATCATTCCAGTTCGCGTCAGAACACAATGATGGCTTGCAATGATTTTTTTTCGTTGCAAAAGTACAAAAAAATAAAGGTTAATTTTTTACGTTCTTGTTAATATTTCGCTGAACGTTAATTTTTGCATCTCTGCAATTTCCTCTACAAAATGCTCTACAAATGCCTTATGAAGGGGATTTGTTATTACTACTATACTACATTTATCTACTTTCTATTTTATGTTTCATGTTTCATTTTTATAGTTTAATGCATTGATAATCAATGTACTCGAGAGATGAAACATAGATAGTGTATGTTTCATTTTTGCTTTCATGTTTCATTCTTCTAAAAAACACAATGGGAGCGATTCAAAAACACAATGGGAGCGATTCAAAAACACAATGGGAGCGATTCAAAAACACTGTGGGAGCGATTTGAAAACACTGTGGGAGAGATTTAAAAACACTGTGGGAGAGATAAATCGCTCTCATTGTGTTCTTTTTCATAGTTGTAATCTCTAATTCCTTTGCAAAACGATAAAAATGGGAAAGTGAAACTATGAAACTAAAAGTGAAACATATAATCTTTATGTTTCATCTCTTGAAATCATTGATTATCACTTTGTTAAACGAAAAAATGAAACATGAAACAAAAAACGTCGGTGGTAAAAATACGTAAGGATTTTTAGGCGTTGTACCGGTATTTTATCTGCCTAATTGGGGAGACGCGTCCTCACCTGGGGGCGACGCGTCCCCGAGGCTGCTGAAAAAAGCCCCGATG
>ERZ1027282.52-NODE-52-length-20758-cov-7.446022_pt1 | contig 20758 bp, 16 predicted proteins | sample MGYA00519241_ERZ1027282 | MGnify/ENA primary metagenome ERZ1027282 (study PRJEB26926, sample SAMN06165075) | human gut metagenome | biome: ENVO:00009003; feature: ENVO:2100002; material: ENVO:00002003 | host: Homo sapiens | place: USA | collected 2012 ...
CAAATGCCGACGCGGGGACGCGTCGCCCCCAGGTGAGGACCCGCCCCCCAATTAGAATCTAATAATTCTAAGATTATACGTCTTACTCATACTCCTTAGCCACACACTCGCCACGTAATACGCTGAGGGCGTTGAGGGCAAGGGCTTCCATTTCGTCCTCCCCTGGGAAGAGGTGGACGGGAGCTATAAACTTCACTCTTGAAGCAATGCCTTGCGTGATATATTTAGAATGCGCCATGCCGCCCGTGATGAGAATGGCATCTACTTGTCCGCTAAATACGGCACCCTCGGCTGCGATGGCCTTGGCCGTGTGGAATATCATGGCATCTATCAACAACTTGGCGTGGGCGTCGCCAGCTTCGACTTGTTGCATGATTTGCAGAATATCAGTCGTGCCTAAATGAGCCATTAGGCCTGCTTGGCCCGCTACGCGTTTCTTTAATTGGTCCTCCGTATAGCGACCACTGTAACAAAGGTGGATGAGGTCGGCTGCGGGCAACGTGCCAGCGCGTTCTGGCGAGAGAGGACCTTCGCCATCGAGGGCATTGTTTGCATCAACGGCACGTCCCTTCTGGTGGGCTGCGATTGAAATGCCTCCACCGAGGTGGCAGATGATGAGATTGAGGTCCTCGTACTGACTGCCTATCTCTGACGCATACCGACGAGCTATGGCGCGCTGGTTGAGGGCATGCCAGATGGCTAAGCGGGGCATGAGGGGCGAACCGCTCACACGGGCTTCGGGCAGGAGTTCGTCGACGGTCACGGGGTCGGCTATGTAGGCTTTACAACCATTCTGTTGCTGCTTGGCCAGCTCGTAGGCAATGATGCAACCCAAGTTGCAAGCGTGCTTGCGAAGAGCATAATACGTTTCGTACACCATCTTACGATTGACACGATATACGCCACCGGGTATAGGCTTAATCAATCCACCGCGACCTATGATAGCATCAAACTCAAAGGGTATGTCGTTGGCCTTGAGCCAATCTATCACCAACTGCTGACGAAAGTCGTGTTGGTCGATTATCTGTTCATACTGCATTAGCTCTTCGACCGTGTGGCGAATGGTGCTGACGCAGAGGGGCTGCTCGTTTATGTAGACGCCCACCTTCGTAGAGGTGGAACCTGGATTGATTACTAATATACGGTGGAACATTTCTTTTTTGTTTCTTTCTTTTCCAGTTTTGAGGTGATGAAGTTTGTATGAGAAAGTAATCATAACTAATTTTGAACACCTACTTAACCTCAAAACTAAGAACTCAAAACGATACTAAATATTTATCGCTGCAAGCGCGATACTATTAAATTTAGCTTCGGCATCGTCGCCACGTGAGGGCAATACGACGGGGCGGAGTGTACCTTGCAACGAACCCGCTACTTTGGCTTGCGCAAATAGGGGGAGGGCTTTGTAAAGCAGATTGCCCGCTTCGATGTCGGGCACGATAATGGCATCGGCTTGCCCTTCAAGGCAAGAGTTGATACCCTTGACACGGAGCGCTACAGGGTCGCAAGCAGTGCGAAGGTCGAGCGGACCGTCAACGCGCAACGCGCCCCATTCTCCCTCGGCAGCACGTTGGCAAATCTCTGCATAGCCTAACGTATGCGGAAACTTAGGATTGACCGTCTCGGCACAGTGAGTCAGGGCGATGCGTGGCTCTTCTATGCCAAAGGCATGGAGTAGGCGCGCCATATAGGCCACTTGGCTAAGGCGTTGCTCGTGAGTAGGATAAGGTATGACGGCTGCATCGCTGAAGAAGAAGAGTTTATCGTAATGAGGCATTTCGGCCACAGCGATGTGAGTGAGCACATTGCCGTTGGGCAATAAGCCCCACTCTTTATTCAAGACGGCGTGTAAGAGCGTTTCAGTATGCAACAGTCCTTTTACCAATACATCGGCCTCGCCTTCGCGTACCATTTGCACGGCCTTTTGGGCGGCCTGGGTATCGTCTGCGGCTTCTACAAAGCGTACATGACCTGTTGACTCTATTACGAACTTAGTGGAGGAAGCAAATTGCGAACAATGTCCTACAAAGGTGGCCTCGGCAAAGCCATGTTGTACGGCCTTTGTCACAGCTTCACGTGTACTATCGTCCGAACCGCATACTACGGCCAAACGCACGCGCTGCGGCAATTGTTGTAGGTGAGCCGTTAGCTCAGCAAAACTCTTTATTGCTTTCTCCATATTTGTATGATTTATTCACATTTTACTCAAACGCGTGCTAAGTTAGTAAATGTGTCTTGATTATTGCACACTTTATAAGGTTTTATGCATTAATGGTGTACTTTTATAGGGTTCCGGAACAACAGAAGGTGCATTTTCGCAATAATTTTGTACATTTGCCTTTCAAAACGAGCCCTTGTAGTTCAATGGATAGAACACCGCTCTCCTAAAGCAGTGATCTGAGTTCGATTCTCAGCGGGGGTACAATCATAAACGTTAACGTAACGATTAACGAAAAGATTAATGAAGAATTAACGACAAATTAATGACATTAATGTTCAAGAACGCATAATGATACAATTACGTGCTTCGTGCTTTCCATGAACATTAATTACCATTAATTTGTCGTTAATTTCTTCATTAATATCTATGCACTTTTTCTTAAAACATGAATTACCAAGAATTATTTCATGAAAATCTCTGTAAAAATAATTCGTGTTTAAAAGAAAAGTTTGAGTCTGTGTTACAGATTTTTGTTAACCGTTCTTATTCATGTTCATACTTCTTGTTACATGGCTTCAACCGATAACCTTACGCCCATGATGAAGCAGTTCTATGACCTCAAGGCCAAAAACCCTGATGCTATACTGCTGTTTCGCTGTGGCGACTTTTACGAGACTTACGCTAAAGATGCCGTCACCGCCTCACAGGTGTTGGGCATTACCCTCACACGTCGTAATAACAAGGGACAAAACCCGGCCACCGAAATGGCTGGGTTCCCTCATCACGCACTCGACACTTATTTGCCCCGACTTATCAGGGCAGGCTATCGCGTGGCCATTTGCGACCAATTGGAGGACCCTAAGTTAGCTAAGAAACTCGTTAAGCGCGGCATTACCGAATTGGTAACGCCAGGCGTAGCCATGACCGACAACGTGCTCAACGCACGTGAAAATAACTTTTTGGCGGCCATTCACTTTGGCGTAAAGGCCGTAGGACTCTCGTTTCTCGACATCTCTACAGGCGAGTTTTTGGTAGCTGAGGGCACAACCGAATACATTGACAAGCTCTTGGCTGGCTTTGCGCCCAAAGAGGTGTTGGTGCAGCATGGATTGAAAGGGCGTTACGAGGGCTTGTATGGTTCAAAAAACTTTATTTTTGAACTTGATGACTGGGCCTTTACGCCTCAGACGGCACTGGATAGACTGACGCGCCACTTTCAGGTGCGCAATCTCAAGGGCTTTGGCGTAGAACATTTGAAGGACGGCGTTGTGGCAGCAGGCGCGATTATGTGTTACCTCGAAATGACGCAACACACACAGACAGGCCACATCACTTCGCTTCGCCGCATTGAAGAGGACGCTTACGTGCGCCTTGACAACTTTACGATGCGCAACCTCGAATTGGTGCAGCCTATGGCCGAAGGAGGCACTTCGCTGCTAAAGGTGATTGACCACACGCTTACGCCAATGGGCGCACGCGCTATGCACCGTTGGGTGATCTTCCCCTTGCGTTCGGTGAAGCAAATTACGGAACGACAAGACGGAGTGGAACACTTCTTTAAACACCCCGACTTTCGCGAACTATGCGAAATGGAGTTGCCGAAGATTGGCGATATGGAACGCATCGTGAGCCGCGTGGCGGTGATGCGTGTCAACCCTCGCGAACTCCAACAACTGCGTGCAGCGCTTGAGAGTACAGCGCTGCTCAAGTATGCCTGTGCGCACGCTGACTGCGAGGCGCTCTTACAGGTGAGTCAACAACTTGATGCGCTTACGGCCTTGCGCGACCGCATTAAGCAAACGCTCTGTCCTGACCCACCGATATTGGTGAATAAGGGCGGTGTGATAGCCGACGGTGTGAACGAAGAATTGGACGAACTGCGCCACATCTCGACTTCAAGCAAGGATTATCTGATGAAGATACAGCAGCGCGAGAGTGACGCTACGGGCATTCCAAGCCTCAAGATTGGCTTTAACAACGTGTTTGGCTACTACATCGAGGTGCGCAATGCGTATAAGGACAAGGTGCCTGAGACGTGGATTAGAAAGCAGACGCTTGCACAGGCTGAACGCTACATCACGCAAGAGCTGAAGGAGTATGAAGACAAGATATTGGGCGCGGAGGACCGCATTCTTGAACTCGAAGCGCGCCTCTTTGCCGAATTGGTGAGCGATGTTGCAACATTCGTTACCCCCTTGCAGCGCGACGCAGTAGCGCTGAGCCACCTTGACTGCTTGCAAAGCCTTGCTGCCGTGGCGCGTGCCAATCATTATGTGCGTCCTGTAGTAGACGATGGCTTGGTGCTTGACATTCACGAAGGTCGTCACCCCGTTATCGAGACGTTGATGCCTCCTGGCGAGGAGTATGTGTCAAACAATGTTGAGTTGGACACGAAGGAACAACAGATCATCATCGTGACGGGTCCTAACATGGCGGGTAAGAGTGCCTTGCTGCGTCAGACGGCACTCATCACGTTAATGGCACAGATAGGGTCGTTCGTGCCTGCCGAATCGGCTCATATTGGACTGGTGGACAAGATCTTTACCCGTGTGGGGGCAAGTGACAACATTTCTGTGGGCGAGAGTACCTTTATGGTCGAGATGAGCGAAGCGGCGAATATTATGAACAACCTTACGGAGCGTTCGTTGGTACTTTTTGATGAATTGGGACGCGGCACGTCCACCTACGACGGCATCTCTATCGCTTGGGCTATTGTGGAGTACATTCACGAGAATCCGAAAGCGCACGCACGCACGCTCTTTGCCACGCACTATCATGAGCTGAACGAAATGGAGAAGCTCTTTACGCGCATTAAGAATTGGAATGTGTCGGTGCGCGAAGTGGACGGCCGTGTCGTATTCTTGCGTAAACTTCAGCGCGGCGGTTCGGAACACTCCTTTGGTATTCATGTAGCGCGCTTGGCGGGTATGCCTCAGACGATTGTTCATCGTGCCGAACAAATCCTCGCCGACCTCGAAAAGGCGGGTGCTCAAGCGGGTACGAGTGTGCCACGCGCTGAGAGCAACACGAAGCACGAAGAGGGCATGCAGCTCAGTTTCTTCCAACTTGACGACCCCGTATTGAGTCAGATACGTGATGAACTGCTCCACCTCGATGTCAACAACCTCACTCCCCTCGAGGCGCTTAATAAACTCAATGACATTAAACGAATATTGAAGGGGTAAAGGCAAACTAAAGGCAAACTAAAGTCTCTCCCCCTAACCTTCTCCCCGATCAGGGAGAGGGTTAGGGGGAGAGACTTTTCATTTTGGTGTAAAAATGGGTCTATGTTATGTATGTGTTCTCGCGCTTAGCCCAACTTTCACACCCCTAAAAAACTTTCAATTTTTTATCGCTCAAATTTGTCACCCTATATATTGCAAAAGAAGCAATAAGGGCCTATTTAATATTGCCTTAAGCCACTTACAAGCCCTCCGATGCAAAATGTAGGACACAAACGTTAATATAAAAAGGCGTAATTTTTCGCCATGCACGTGAATGTACAACTCAGGAATAATTTTGTTTACAACTCCTCACCCCCTACCCGCATGATGCAACCAGTCAATTTGCGATTGTCTGAAAAACCGACTATCTTTGCACTGATACTATTCTTGCATAAATAACAAAGTACTCAACACGATGATAAAGGCTCATTACCATCCCTATGCTATTGCCCGACTGCTGATAGTCGTAACCCTGCTTATGTCTGCCACATTTGCGGCCGACGCTGAACGAGTTGACTACCAAAGGGCTGCAAAAATTGCCCAAAAGTATATTACGCTGCGTAACAATAAAAGCATTAAAGCACAAGCGGAACAACAAGGACATAGCATTGGCAATGTACCTTATTATATATTTAATGATGCACACGGACACGGCTTTGTAATTGTAGCAGGCAATGACGCCATGGGCGAAATATTGGCTTACGATACCGAAAACACGCTTGACACGCTAAATGCTAACCCTTGTGTAAAATGGCTATTAGAGGGGTACAGACAAGCATACTATGACATTGAGAGTGAAAAGGTGGCTACGCAAGCCAGTCCTCGCGCAGCAACTTTCAGCCAGACAGTGCAGCCTCTGCTCAAAACCAAGTGGGGACAATCGCACCCCTTCAATGCTCAAACGGGGTATCCATACAGCGGTTGCGTGGCCACTGCCGTGGCACAAATGATGTATTACTACCAATGGCCCGCACACGGCTTTGGCAAGCATGAATATACCGTTACCTACGACCAAACAACCAAGAGTGCCGACTTTAGCCAATCTTATTACGACTGGGCTGAGATGCTGCCCGATTACCGCTATCCCGTGCACGCCACCGCCACACAGGAGCATGCCGTGGCACAACTCATGAGCGATGTGGGTATAGCTTCATCTATGCAGTACACTCCCAGTTCAAGCGGCACACAGGGGCTTTTTGCATACCAAGCCCTGCAAAAGCACTTTGACTATACTGCGGCATACGTGACGAGGGCTGTGGAGGGTCCAGGTCGCTTTGCCAGCATATTGCGGCAGGAGTTGCTGAATGGCTGTCCCGTTTACCTTGAGGGGCGCCCCGCCAACACTGCTTCGGGACACGCCTGGGTGGCCGATGGATTTGACGAGAATGGCCTTTTCCACATGAATTTTGGATGGGAGGGGCAAGGTGATGCTTATTATTCGCTCACCAATCTCAGTTTGTCACAAACCGGTGGTGAGTTTCAGGGTAAGCCCTTGGCCTTTAACCGTGCCGTAACGGCCATTCTTGCACACCCCAACAATGGTAAATATCCCGATATTGACCGCGGGCTTTTGGAGGGTTCGCCCCAGCTCATGTTTAATGAGGGAGGCTCTGTCACGCTCAAGGGTGCTGACGACAAGAGTTTCAGCACCTCACAGCCCCAAACCGTTGTGATTAACTCATTTGTAAACAGAGGCACTCCCTTTAAGGGCGACATTGGCATAGCCGTTTGCAACGACAGTGGCAAGTTTGTGCGCGTGGCCTATTCAGACGACCATGACAACGGCGGATTTACGGAGCGCATTTATGGGGCAGACCATGATGGCTTTATGGGGACTGACTATTTGGTAAATCAGCCACAGCACGTGCAGATGAGTTTGGCTGGTCTTGCCAACGGATATTATAGCCTTACCCCCGTGTGTGTGGCCCGTAATGATGATGGCACATGGGGCGACCTGTTCAGAATGAAAAAGGCCCCCATCATTGAGGTGGAACTGACCGACGAGGCAGGTCGCGTGTCTGAGGTGTGCTCCGACGAGGCTCACTTTCAGCTCATGGCACAGCCACGCCTCAGCGGTGCGGCCGAACAGGGTGGTAGGGTGCAGGCATTTTTTACTGTTAAAAACCTTAATGGTGTGCCGCGCGACTGCTACATGAGGGTGCAGCTGCTTGATGAGCACCAGGCGGTTGTGTTAGACACCCGGGTGGACGAATGTACTGAAATAGAAGGATTTTCTGAGGCTGAAATACCCATCACGCTTTCACTCCCCGCCAGTCTTGTGCCAGGGCGTTACAAAGCGAGGTTGCTGCTTTCGGCCGACGCGGAGGAGTCTCTGTTTTACCCCATCAATAATATACACGACAAGGAGGTGCCTTACATTGATGTAGCTGAAGCAGAGGACAAACCGCTCATGGCCAAGGTTGAAGTGTTCATGGCCGACGACTCTAACGACAAGATTGAGAATGGCAGTGTTGACCTCTCGCGAACGTCTCTTTTCAAACTTGCTGTGTCGTTGCGCACATCAGAAGACAAGTGTTACAGCGGACATATTACGATGCTGGCCGAAGACACTCAGACGAAAGAAAGGACTTATGTGAAAGGCATTGATGACGAGGTTGACGTGTCGTCATCTTACGACGTACCATTATTTAGCTATTGGCTGCGCAGGGATAATTTGCCATGGTACGATGGCCACACCTATCGCCTTATAGTTATGGGCAAGCTTGACGGGCAAGACGTTGAGCTGAACAATCCCGAGGCGGCCCCCTATTACCTGAAACGCGAGGGCGATGTGCTCACGCTCTTTCAGCAAGATGTGGTGACAGGGTCATCGTCAACCTCAACTTGTTTGCCCACTACTAAGCCATTCAGTGTGAGGCGCAAGGGTGACGATTTTATTATTTCGGCCCACGATTTGTTTGGTGTGAGCATGTACAACGTAAGCGGCAGATTGGTTAAGCGTGCTTTGTCTGCTAACGGACGACAGGGTGTGCTATCGCTCCGAAAGTTGGAGCGGGGTATTTATTTGCTGCACATTGAGTGTGACGGGGGACGCCATACTTACAATGAAATCGTTTTGGTGAAATAAAGATGTGGCTTTTAGGGAGAGGTTTGTTATACATGAAATAAACAAGTTAACAAGTTGACAGATTAACAAGTAAGTATGCTTTACACTACTTATTATGTTAAAGTCTGAATGGTAAGAAGCTTAAAAAAATTGGCAAATTTACCAGTCAACTTGTTAACCCGTTAATCGGAAATTCCGCCAACGCGTTTTTATTAAGGACATAAACACAGATAATCTGTGTGAAGATTTTGGGAATATATCAAACGACAATAAGAGACAACGAACCATAATGTGCCCCTACAAAGACACAATGGACGTTGTCTCTTATTGTCGTTTGGTTGTATGCAGGATTGTCTGCTTTTTATCTCACAACGCGAATGAGTCCTGTGCCATTGCAGCGGGTGCAAGTATAGACATAGCCATTATATCCTTGCACACTTCCTTTACCATGGCAGCGAGGGCATTTTATAAAATTAGCACGCATTGAAGCCCTTAGCGCACCATATTGCACGTTTTTGTTTTGGAGTGTTTTATTCCCATACCTTTCCATCATTTGCGTAGAACGATTTACGCATTTCTCCGTATCAACCGTTACTTTTCCCACTTTACTGGCACACTCTCTAAGTAATGGTACTGCTTCTTTAACAACTACTTGGCCACGGCCAGCTTCCACCTTTACAGGCCAATCTACGATGGCTGCCAATATCACGACAACCGCAAAAGTTTTTTTGATAAGTGATTTCATGAACTACTTATATTTAATGGTTTTACAATAGAGTTTTTATATAATCGTTCCTACAATGTAACCAATTACGATCATTATGATCATGTAAATGATCATGTAAAAACAGCCTAAGGGACTGAATTCTTCGTTTGGCGAAACGGGTTTTGGTGGTTGTGGTGTCGGTCGTGGCGTCGGTCGTGGCTGTGGTGTCGGTGATTGTTGCGGCCCTTTTTCCTCTCTTGGCACATAGATTGTACCCTCGGGATCTTGGATTGTAACCTCTTGATCTTGTGCTGACGGTTTTCTCAACCATTGCAAGATGTCGTCCACACTTTGCGGACGCCTTGTCCTATCGGTGTTCATCAACCACACAATAAGCTGCTTTGTTTCATCAGAAACATTCGGCATTGGCAATGCGATATGTTTGTCGCGGGTATGATCTTCATAAAGACTTGTGTATGTCGGTACCGCCCTATTCGTAAGCAAACGATAAAGTGTTGCACCAAGAGCATAGAAGTCTGACCATGGCCCTAACTTATCGAAACTGCCATCCACTTGTTCTGGAGGGGCATATCTTTCAGTTAGTGCTACGCCCGTAAACATAGTAGCTCCCACGCCTCCTATATAATCTTTGCTTGCACCGAGATCTATCAACTTTACATATCCGTTCGGTGTCTTCATGATGTTGGCTGGCTTGAGGTCGAGGTGTAGCAAATCTTTTGAATGGATTGCTTTCAAGCCACCGAGTATCTGCTTCAGATAGTTGTATACGGCGGTTTCGGTATAGGGCGCATTTCTTTTTCTCAAATACTCCTCCAAATTGGTGCCCTCTACGAAGTCCATCACATAGTATGCCGTACCATTCTCTTCAAAGCAATCGTACACATTCACCACATGCACATTGCTTATCAGTCTTAGTCGTTCATACTCTTTTCTGAACTTCACGATTTGCTCACCAAATTGTTGCGTGTAATTTCCGTTCGTGCTTACCGACACGCCGTCTGCGTCACGAAAGTTTGCCGCTGTCATGAAGAACTCTTTGATGGCAACCTTCGTGTTATGCGGTCTACACACGGCAAGATAGGTTTTTCCGAAGCCACCCGATGAGAGGTGGCCTCGGATTATATACCTGCCATTGAGCATAGTCCCGATGGGGAGCATTGATTTATCGTTTGTCATGTTTAATGTAGTTTACGGCTTTCAGTTCGCACACCATCCTTATCTACAGTCACACATGTAGTTTCGTTTAAGATTATTATCTTACTTGAATCTTCGCCCATCATTTCTTTTTTCAAAGGTATAATCCAATCATAATACAAGCGTTTCTTCTCTGAGGCTACAAAATCCCGTATTGCAGATTGGTCATCTATCAGATTTTCTCCTTGTAACGACAGATCCGTAATTTGTATATCTACGTCCGTCGTATTTTCATTGAAAGTCTTATCAGTTATACTCCATGTGCCTTTTGTAGTACAAGACACCGTCACAATTTCTTGTATTCCGTTTCCTGAATCAATAACAAATCTGATTGTTCCTTTTGACGAACAAGTCTTGTCCTCATTGTAATCATCATATTGTTCTCCAGTATAATCAAGTCCACCAACACTATCTGATACATGGTTAATCGACGTATACCATTTTCCAACATTCAATCTTTCCGAGGGATTGAGAGAGTCACAGCCTGCCATCATTACGATGGCAAACATCGCTACTAATACATAAAAAGTTTTTTTCATTTCAGTCAGTTTTAAGGGTTAATTTCGAATTAAGGTTGGGGATAGTAGGGGGCGTCATTATAAGCGCATGCTGTTGAATCAGCGTATGCTGAATCAGTAAGCGTTGAGTCAACACATGTTGAATCATATAAGCCGCCATCAGCAGTGGTAACATCGTAAATTTCTCCACTTGTACTATTACCGAACCCAACTCCATAAAAAATCCCAATTCCTATCGGCACAACAATCCAGAATATGATCCACAATATGTTATTGCCACTATGATCTGACCCTGTAGCTGTTCCTTGCCCATACTGGTTGTCTTGTTCCTCACCTTCGGCAAAGAATAGTAACACGTTCCAAAATGGGACGAACATCCATGCGCCCGACTTGCCTAAATCGTGACAACGCTTGGCGCATTGAGCATAGAGGAACCAGAAAAAGACTGCTGTACAAGCAAGGAATAACAAGAATACATTACTATTATACTCTAAATAATATAATTCATTCTCTGATAAAGCGAAAATTGCAAACCAAGCTACGAAACCCACTACATACGAAAGAATGAGTTGCAGGCGCCCTATTCTACCTTTGAATGAGAATGGACGGAAAGAGTCTCTTTTCCTCCAAGCTTCTACGTCCTCGGTTTTCGGCTCACTATTAGTGTCCTTCTGCTCTTCTGTACTCCGTGATGAACGCTCTGTTGCCATAGCATTGTCTATTACACGCTGCGTCTCAGACATGCCATGCGCTAAGATATAATTCAGAGCTTCTCGCAAGGGAACATCGAATGTTTCACTATACTTCTGAGCCAAGAGACGTTTAGGTTCCGTATTATCTGAGTCACTATTATCTTTAACTGATGGACCTCCTACAATGGTCTCCTCATCTGCCGTAAAGTTTTGTTCTTCATTCTCAGCACTTTTACTTTCAGCTACAGAAGGTACAGCGTCCAAAGACAGTTGGCTCTTAAAATCACGCACTGTCTGCGTACGCTTCTTCACATTCGGACACATTGCCTCGGTTACCACCTTAATAAGGTTGACTGGCACACCTTTTTCACGCAGATTGTCTTCTACCAATTCATCGTCGCTCACAAGTTCGGAAGCTGCGGGAGGCGTTTCGCGGGTGAGAAGTTTGTAAAGTGTGGCACCAAGGGCATATACATCGATAGTGGGGCGGAACTCGCCGCTCTTAGCTTGATTACCTTGCTCTATGGGCGCATAGCCAGCCGTGCCGAGACCGATGTTGGTGGAGGTTTCGGGTTGACCGTTGGCATCGTAGTGCTTGCTCAGTCCAAAGTCTATCAAGAAAATGTGGCCATCGCTTGCACGATGCATGATGTTGCCGGGCTTGAGGTCGAGGTGGAGCATGTGGTGTGTCTCATGCATATAGATGAGCGCATCGGCCACAGCCTTGATGATGTTGGTGGCCTCATCGGCACCTATCGGACCCGACTTTACATAATCGTTGAGGTTCTGACCTTCGATGTAGTCCATCACATAGTAAAACGTTCCATTCTCATCGAACAGGTCGGTTACACGCACGATATTGGGGTGTTCAAGGTGAGAGAGGTTGCGCGCCTCTTTTTGAAACTTACAGCAATAGTTGTACGACAGACTGCCGTCGGTCATGCCCGTAATGCTGCCATCTTCGCCACGCGAGTTGACTTCCTTCATAAAGAACTCTTTAATGGCGACTTTCTTGCCCAAATGTACGTGCTCGGCAAGGTAGGTAATGCCGAACGCGCCTTGTCCAAGGACACGCTCTATTCTGTATGCCCCCTCACGCAGAAGGGTGCCGGTTGATAATTTCTGTTGCATGGGTTATTTAAGGGGATATTTAAGGTTCTGTTTGGTCAGTCATTCGCATGTTTACTTTTTCGAGGTCTTCAGTTTTTTCTCTGACACATTTATTTATTTTTTGCGTTAAACTTAGGAGTTTGCTCCTCTTCTTTTGGAGAGCCTTTTCTACTCTTGAAAATCTCGCTAACAATGTGTTCGTCCTTCTTTGCGTCCGGCTTGTCGTCTGCAACCGTTTGCGGCTTTTCCTGGTTAGTCGGCTTTTCAGGCTTGCTGCCCACCCCCTGTGGTTGTCTTTCGGCAGAGGCCGGTAAAGATGTTTTAGGTTGAGGTGAAACAGGCTGTAAAGAGGTGTCCTCTATGAGTGCATCGCTATTTTTCTTCTCAGCAGACCGACCCTTGGCAGAATCTATTTTAGTGCTATCGGGCTTTGCGCTCTTATTCTCTTTATTACCCAAAAGGAAGTACGAAGCGCCAGCAGCTATAATGACTAAAAGCAACACGACCAACAGCCACGGCAACAGATTACGGCGCTTAGGCTGCGGAGTGGTGGCAGAGAAGTCGGGAGTAACAAACGTGCCCTTTGGCTCTTGCAGGCGAGGCGGAACTGGTGCTTGAAGGGGATTAGCCCCTATTACCTTTTCAATATGTATAAGGTGTGCCGTGTGGTTGTCCTTGTTTTCCTCAGTCACACTGCGGAGCATCTCAAGTTTCTCCTCATCGGTGGAGTTTGGTTTGGTGATGATGTTGAGAATATTCTCGTCGGTGGACTGCTCAAGCATGCCGTCGGAACACATATAAAAATAGTCGCCTGGCTTAATGTCGGTGAGGTGGGCAATGTCGGCTCTTGCGCGCTGCTCCTGACAGGGCTGCATGGCACGCGTGATAACATTTTTCTGTGGGTGGTGGAGCGCCTCCTCCTCTGTAATCTCGCCTATCTTGACAAGGTCGTTGACGAGCGAATGGTCGCGCGTATGAAAGACGATGCGCGCTGGCGAATGCTTGGTGGCGGGACGCAATTGGTAAACGCGGCTGTCGCCAATGTGAGCCACCGTTGCGCCATTGGCGTGCAAACAAAGGAAGGTCATTGTAGTGCCCATTTTGCGTTCAGCCCCATCGTCCTTAGCATCAAGCGCGTCGTAGGCTGCGGCAAGGGCTTGACGAAAGAGGTCGTCGCTGAGGGGTTCGCCGGCATGCCACTGGCTGAGTATCGTACGACTAATTTGCTCGCACACCGTGGCCGAAGCCACCTCGCCTTTTTCATGTCCGCCCATTCCGTCGCACAGTACGAAAAGACGGCAATCTGTTGTAGACTGTCCTAAGGCCGGGAAGAGTGAGTCCTCTTGATTGGCTCGCTGCCCAAGCTCCTGCAGGTTGTATGCTTTAATTTGATATTTCATTGAATGTGTGTTATACTGTAAAAGTTAACTCCGTGCTTCCCATTTTAATGCGGTCGCCGTTATTAAGAATAAGCTGGTCAAACTGGTTGATGAGCGCACCGTTCAGGTAAGACGGATTCTTGTTAGCGCCATTTTTCAACAAATGCTCAATCTGCCCGCGTTGATTATACACTTCAATAATGGCGTGGCTACGGCTCATGGTGCGGTCAGTAGTCTGTATCTGCACGGTGGCCGACGATGTGGTGGCCTTCCGCCCGATGGTGTTGGAGCCTTGCATCAGCTGATAACATCGGCCCATGGCATCAACGAGTTTGCCTATCGTCCTATTGGGAGCAGGGCCCACGGTGGTCACGTCTGTACCGCCCGATGCTGCTTGTCCTGAACGTAGCTGCGTTTCCTCATTACCGGCTTGTGACGTACCCGCGCTGCCATACTGCGTTTCCTCACATTCTGAGGTCTGGGTGGGCACATAGCGCTGACATTGGCCAACAACGTGCTTCTCCTTACATACTGGGCATGTGAAAGTGGCTGCATTGATATTTGGCACATTGTTCAAGCGGAGTATCTTGCCACAAGTGGGACATTTTATTCTTATCGTATTATCCATTGCTGCTGTTTTAAGTAAGATTACCACCTCATCACGGGCATATTATTGGGAAAACGTCCCCACATCACGGGGTGCTGCTGGTTTCCCGACAGGCGCTTCACCCTTGCGCTGACATAGTCGAAGAGTTCCTTGGCTGTAATGATGCGGTTGTGGTTGGCGTCGGCACCGCCCCGCAATCCGTGCTGCAAGGCATAGGTAAAGAAGCCGTTGGTAAGTTTTTTTGACTCAATCGAAACTTCATTGCCGCGGCACGACAGAAAGAGCATGACGTTGCTATTCTTTCTCACGCCTCCGCCTTGATGTCTTGTGTTGCTGTTCTGGCGCATAGCTCCTGCAAAACAAGCATCGGCAAAGATCATCTTGTTACGGCTCTTGCATGTCGCCATGGCCGAATAGATGCTTCCATAGCTGAGTATGCCGTCGTAGCACACAAAACCACCTGGTACACCGTGGCCGCTGAAAAACAATACCACAATATCGTTGGCTGTAGCCTTTGCCACCATATTACGCAAGGCAGCTTTTACGGTTGCGAGTTTTGCCTGACTGTTAGTCAAGAGCTTTGTTTGGGCGTACTTGTTCTGCTGATACACCCACTGCATGGTGGCGGCATCGTTGTGGGGTAGGCGAAGGTCATTCCGGCTGCCAGGGTAGTCGGATATGCCCACCGAGAGGAGGTAGGTCTTTGCCTCTCCCTGCAAGGGCACTGCCAGCAGCACTAGCCAAAGCAGCAAGCTCTTTACCACCTTAGGCATCTTGAATGTCGGCATTGTTGCAGTAGTCAGGCTGATCGTCGCTTACATTATAGGCCAGATGTTCTTGCTCTTGCTGCATCATGTCCTGCTGCTGCGCAACGTGCGCATCTTGAAAATCCTGCATCTGAATATTTTCGTTGGACACATCGAACACCTCGCCCTCTTCAATCTGCTGGTTTTGATTGTAATCCACAATGACGTTATCAGCCGTACCGTCGTAATCCGCATCTATCACAGCACCTATATAATGACCATCAGTAATTGTGGCCGCCTGCATCATGCTTCCGTCTTCGTTTTGTACATCATACACGCCTAACACTTGTATCTGATTATCGTGCACGCCCATACAATCGTCGCTGGCAGTTTGCAGATTAGGATCATTTTGCGCTACAAAGTTGTCACCGCCATGACCAGTATAGTCGCTCTCGCCATTTGATGCCACATCTTCAACGGTTGCATTCACATCGCGCGGTGCCTCGGATACGTAGTGAGGCTGCTCGGTTTCGACAGTGTCTTGAGTTTCTGCCGTTGCCTCTACCTCCTGCTGCTCTGCAGCGTTGTCAGTCTGCGCTTCCGCCGTCTGGGTATTGTTCTCCTCCTGGTCGTTGTTGCTTTCATCAACCACTGCTTCTACACCCAACGTGGCTCCGCTGCCAACGGCAGCACCTACAACGGCTGCGCCAGCCATGGCAGCACCCCTTTTTCCGCGAGTTTTCTTGGGTTTTGCGTTCGGTTCGGCAGCCGGTGTTGCTTGGTTAGCTTTAGGGTTATTGCCACTCTGAGGCTGCATGATAATTGTTTCTTCGTTGTTCATCGTTTTTGGTACTTATTGAGTTAATAATGACACAAAGTTATGATGCCAGCCATGAGTTGTAAAGACATTTTTGAAAGATTGTAGCAACTATCCCGTTTATTGTACAAAATGTCAGTGGGTGTACTTACACCCGCAGGAGATGCACTGCTTGTAGTACTCTATGTTGCGATAGGGTATGTTTCCGAAAGGCTTGCCACATTGCGGGTTAGGACACTTGTATTTCTTGGCATATTCTTCGTTAAGGTCGTGAATTTGTTGCGCCACGCTGTCCTCGTTTTTACCCCGGCAAAAGAAATATACCGCCAGGAGCAACGCACCAAGCACTATAACAACACGCACTGCCACATTGATGCCCGGAACCAGGCCTACGCACACACCGAGCAACGACAGTATACCCTGCAAACGCTGCTGGTTGGCTTTCTGAGAGACTTTATTTTGTATGTCGAGCACTTGCTGCTCATATTCACTCCATACAGCTTTCAACGGGCGTAACGAGAAAGTAGGTACTTCTTTTGCAGGCTGGCCTCCCATTGGCGCCGACACACCATTAACCAGTTGGAGTATTTGCCGCAAGGGCAACAGAAAGCGGTCTTTGCCGAGCTGCACACGGCTTGAAACCGTCAGCGCCTTGCTGAATACCTGATTGCCGTCTACGTATGTCTCATTTTGCAGATTAAGGTTTTCGATGTTGATGTGGCCACTATTTATCGTGATGCGGCAATGCTTGCGGCTTACCGAGAGTGGTACCATGCCCGCAGGGCCTATGTTAAACTCTCTTCCGTCGACCATGCAATGAAGGCGGCGTGCCCCCTCTTCTCTTCCTATTATTATTTCCATAAAAAATTCGGTGTTTATAATCACCCTAAATGTACTACCCTACTTAACGGGTTCCTTCTTTGCCGTCGAATTCGTTACACGCATAAGGAGCAAGGCTTTCAACTGCTTGAGCGCCTCCTTGGATATGCCCAACTTGAAAGCAAAGTTTACACCATCAGTCAGCACGAGACTTTTTTGCAAGGGTTGAACCTTGTATACAAAACTAAGGTTTACGATAAAGCGCTTGCCTATGCGCACAAAGAAAGAGGCTTGCTCGCGCAAACTTTCGCTCACAAGTTGCTGCATGCGCGACAGGTTCATACAGATGGAGTGCTTCTGCTTGTTGACGAGCACAATATCGGTGTAATTGCCATCGCCCACCATGTAGACCACTTTGGAACAATCAAGTCGCACCAATTCGTCGCGAGTGATAATGTAAATATATCTGCTATCCATATAGATGTATATAAGTTAACAAAGTTGTTCTGAACTCACACAAGGGTTGTAATTAAGGTTAAGAGCCAAAAAAGCGTGGCACCATCGCCCGTTGCTGAAATAGAGGTTGTGGAAGAGACCTATTCAGTATGCAACAGACAATAGTCCACGCTTGTACAAAGGTATTTGTAGCACGCACCGCCTCACGCCATTTGCTAAAGAATGGTGTGAGGTGCGCACGTAATGATACCATAATACGCGTGAACGATATTGTACGTTTTGCCTTACTGAATATCGAAACTTCCACATTTCTATTTCAAGACAACGTTCAATACGCTCATTCATTGAGGGTCTTCACAGCAGTTGGGCATTTCCAACAGCTCTGACCCTAAGCGCAAAGTTAAGTATTTATTATTTAAGGGTGGTTCTAAAAATTCCGTTTTTTGAGTTCTCCTATTCTGAAATGTGATTTGCACACTCTCGGAAGTTTCTTTCTGAAAGTTTGTTTGGTCACATAGCCCGCTATGCTCCCTCTCAAACTTTTAAAAAAAATACTTCTGATAGCGCACCAATCCCTATTTCAGAATTATTAGAACCACCCTTAAGACAATGCCATTTTCAACCCCTAAAATTTAGGGGTTAAGGTGATGCATACACGAAGCATATAAAAAGGCATCAAACAACACCTCAACTGAAAAATAAGAACTTCCACATTGCTATTTCACGGTAGCTGCTCAATGCCTCTGTTTTTGCTTACTTTACTTGTCATTATGTATTTTGACGCTGCAAAAATACAACTCTTCGCACTCTGTCACAAGCATGTTGGCGTTGATTGTACAAAATGTGCGATTATTGTATGAGTTGCTGCGCAGGAAGTGTTTTTTTGTAATAGATGCTACCCAAAGCAGGCGATGCGACACCGCGGATACCACGTGCTTGGGCAATCGCGCGTTGTGAGGCAGGGTGTTCAAAATAGACATTAAAACGAGATAGTTTGGGGGATTTCTAAGTTGCTTGAAACGCACTGCAAAAACGCAAGCACCAAATGCTACTTCTAAACGCAAGCACTAATGGCAATTCGTTATAAAGCCTAAAAAATTAATGGAGGCACCGTCTCCACGAGCCTCCATTAACCAACACAAAAACTAAACTAGACTTAACTAAACTATTTGATAGCGTTATCATCACGACAACTTGATAATGCAAATATATAAAACCGAACGAGTTAAATCAAGATTTTGTAAAGAAAAGTTTACAAAAGCGATATTTTTAACACTTGGGCGTGTTATAAAGCATATAATTATCTAAAATAACCATGGCAGCCATAGCTTCGACAATGGGTACGGCGCGAGGCAGAACGCAGGGGTCGTGTCGGCCACGGGCTTTGAGTAGGGTGGCGCGTCCTTCGCGGTCGACGGTAGGCTGCTCACGCAGTAGGGTAGCCACGGGTTTGAAAGCCACGCGGAAGTAGATATCCTGTCCGTTGCTCAGTCCGCCTTGTATGCCGCCACTGTGGTTCGTACGAGTAGTGATGCGTCCTTCGTCGTCGGTGGTGAAGAGGTCGTTCTGCTCACTGCCGCGTGCGGTAACGCCAGCAAATCCGTCACCATATTCAAATCCCTTTACGGCATTGATACCCAGCATAGCAGCCCCCAGCTGTGCGTGTAACTTGTCAAACACGGGTTCACCCAATCCTACGGGACACCCTTCGATGACGCACGTGATGATGCCACCAATGGTGTCGCCCTCAGCTTTCACTTCAGAGATGAGTTGTGCCATTTCGGCAGCCTTCTCAGCATCGGGGCAACGCACGGGATTCTTTTCTATCTCGTTGAAGTCGTAGTCATGATAAGTGCCTGTTAAGGCGATGGAGCCTACTTGTGAGGTGTAAGCCGTGATGCGAATGCCCTTCTCGCGCAATACCATCTTAGCAAAAGCACCGCCCACGACGCGTGCTATCGTCTCACGAGCAGAGGTACGTCCGCCGCCACGGTGGTCGCGAATGCCATACTTCGTTTGGTAGGTGAAGTCGGCATGTGAAGGGCGAAAGACGTCACGCATATTGTCATAGTCGTTAGAGTGCTGATTTTCGTTGCGCACTAAGAAGCCTATGGGGCAACCTGTAGTTTTGCCTTCAAACGTGCCAGAAAGTATCTCTACGCGATCCGTCTCTTTGCGGTCGGTGGTAAGTCGGCTCTGTCCAGGGCGGCGTCGATTGAGTTCTGACTGTAGGAAGTCGAGGTCGACGGTGATGCCAGCGGGCATTCCGTCTATCACGCCTCCAATGCCTGTACCGTGGCTTTCGCCGAAGGTAGTGAGTCGAAATAGGTGGCCAAATGTGTTGCTCATGTTTTGTTTAGTTAGTTTTTTGTTAGTTGACGAGTTAACAAGTTGACAAGTTAACAAGTAGACGAGTTAACAAGTTGACGAGCAAGTTACCTAATTAAAGGGACATGCTTATTCGTTAACTTGTCAACTCGTCTACTTGTTAACTCGTCAACAAAAGATTTTAGTGCTTGTGGCAGCAGCCTTCTCCTTCGCCATGATGATGACCGCCGCAGCAGCCTTCGCCTTCGCCTTCGCCGTGATGGCAACCGCCTTCGCAACCACCCTCGCAGTTGCAGCCGCCTTCGCCGCTCATCATCTTGATGAGTTCTTTTAGTTCATCGTCAGTAGCATCGCGCATCGTGACTACTTGACCCTTAAAGTGGAGGTCTTTGCCAGCTAAGGGGTGGTTGAGGTCGATTACGACAACATTGTCTTTTACTTCAAGTACGAGGCCTTGGAAACGATTGCCGTCAGCATTGACCAAAGGCAATACGGCACCAGGGTAAACCATATCTTTGTCAAACTTACCGTTGATGCTAAAAGTCTCTTTAGAGAGTTCAATCACGCGCTCTTGTACGTAGGGGCCGTATGCATCGTCTTGCTTCAGTGTGAAGTCGAAGTCAGCGCCTTGAGTCAAAGCTAAGATTTTATCTTCAAATGTATCGAGTGCCACACCCATACCACTGATAAATTGGAAGGGGTGTTCAACGGGAGCTTTCTCAATGAGTTCGTGAATGCCCTTTTCGTTGTCAGCGTAGAGTTCGTATGCTACTGTCACATACTTGTGTGGTGTTTGTTCCATGTGTTATGTATTTTATTTGTTCTTAGGGTTAATGTTCTTTAAAGTTGATAAGTTATAGAAGTCGTCTAAACTTTTCTGACGAAGATTATATTTAAACTTTTATCTCTTCTA
>ERZ1027282.62-NODE-62-length-19883-cov-6.860248_pt1 | contig 19883 bp, 8 predicted proteins | sample MGYA00519241_ERZ1027282 | MGnify/ENA primary metagenome ERZ1027282 (study PRJEB26926, sample SAMN06165075) | human gut metagenome | biome: ENVO:00009003; feature: ENVO:2100002; material: ENVO:00002003 | host: Homo sapiens | place: USA | collected 2012 ...
TTTTCAACCCGCGGCAGCAGCAGGCTTGAACATCTACTTATAGTCACTAAGCGACTATAAGCAACTTGCTGCTGCCGCGGGTTAAAAAACCGCCCCCCAATTGGGCAGATAAATTGCACTTTACAGAGTCTTATTAATTACATTCCTATCCAATAGCTATCTAAAGAATTCTTGGAATATATACAGTAGAAGTAACATATATCCTTTTCTCCTAGTTGAAGAGAACTTACAGGGAGTATGGGCTGTTTTCAAATGCGATAGCTACAATCGTTCACTTTACGATGTTTCAATGTTAAAAAATAGTGATATTCAAAACATTTGTTTGATGTATTAGTATGAAATATTGACATTTTGTGGAAGGTATTGTAAAGTATGCTTACGTTTTGATGAACAAAAGCACTATTTTTTGCAACAAAATTAAAGGTTTGCAGTCTTAATAATTCTTAATTTCCTAAATTTACATAGTGAAAAATACTTGTGACGCATAGAAAACTATTAAATTTGCAGTCAGTTCTTAAAGTATCCTTAGACTAAAAATGTTTGTTTCATTTAGTGTTATTGGACTAAAAATGCGTTTAGTAAAAGCGCTTGTGGTGCGTAGTTCATTGACAATTACCGCGTTAAACGGAGTGTGAGGATTGCTTTTATCAAACATCTTTATTTCAAGTCGTCTTGTTAATAAGACCGACTTACAACATATAAGTAAAAACATAAAACAAAATATTTAATCCAAAAAATGCGTATGAAAAACCGTTTTTGCAGAATGAGTAAGCAGCTGCTTGGAATAGCGTGCTTGCTGTCAACCTGCGGTGTTACGTATTCATGCTCTGACGATTACGATTTGGACGAAAAGTCTCCTTCGTTCTTGGGAAAGAGTATTTATGACGAGTTGAACGCCAAGGGTGATTTTAAGACTGTAATTAGGTTAATTGACGATCTTGGTTATAAAGAAGTCTTGTCAAAGACAGGTAGTAAAACACTGTTCGTGGCAAACGATGATGCTTATGCCAAGTTCTTAGAAACAACAACGTGGAAGGATGGTAATGGCGAACCCGTTCGCAGTTACGATCAGCTTACTACGGCTCAGAAGCGCCTACTCTTGAATGGCTCAATGTTAAACAATGCCTATGTGCTTGAAATGTTGACTACTATTCAAGGGCCGGTGAAGAATTTGTGTATCCGACAGTTGTCTTCAATGTCGGCTACTGACTCTGTGCCTATGTTTAAGTATGACGAACTTCCGAATAACTTAAACAATATTGATGGTAATGCCATTACGCCCGATAAGCGTTATTGGGATAACTATCGCAAACCGGAAAAGGGATGGACATACTTGGCACTTGATAACACAGCGCCTATGTTGACCCATTTCTTGCAAGCACAGATGAATGAAAAGAACATCACTCCTTCTGATGTTTCATTTATTCTTGGTTTAGATGGTACTGATAAAGCTTGGAACGACAATAGTAACCGTAGCTTCGTTTATGATGCTGAAATCGTGAAAGGTGGTGCTGATGTTACTTGCTTGAATGGTTACTATCATCAGATTGACAAAGTGTTGGTTACTCCGGGTAATATGGCTGAAGAAATTCGCTTGAACCCAACCACTTCTTTGTTTAGCGCGATGCTCGAACGTTTTAGCGCTCCATATTATGATGCTAACTTGACTGAGGAATATAAAGCTCTGCACTCTATGCGCTCTGACTCTATATACCAAAAACTGTATATAGCTCAGCGTGGTCAGCAAGGAAGCATTTCAAAGGACCCTTCAGGCGAAGCTTTGGGCGGTGATATTCCACGCCTTTCTTTTGACCCAGGATGGAATGCTTATTCGGTAGAAAACTCAACGAAAGAGCAGGATATGGCTGCTATGTTCGTTCCTTCTGACGATGCTATGAAGCAATACTTCTTGCGTGGTGCAGGTGCTTCTTTGATTGAAAATTATGGTAATAAGGACAATACGGAAGAAAACTTGCTAGAGAATTTGTATCAGATTCCTCAAAATATCATTGTTAAGATGATTAACAACTTGATGAAGGAATCGTTCAATTCTACCGTTCCAAGTAAGTATCTTTCAGTAATGAACTCTGCGCAAGACCAGATGTTTAGTCAATACAAATCACTTGGAGATTTCAAGAAGGGAATAAATAAGGTGTTGTTGGCTAACAATGGTGTAGTTTATGTAATGAACGACATGATTGCACCTCCTGATTATGCTTCAGTTTCTGGTCCTGTCCTTTCTGACCAAAGTGCTCGTGTAATGAATACGATTATTCATGCCGATGATAACTTTGTTAGCAAGGCTCAGTATGCTAATGCGCCCTTGCGTAAGTTCTATAGCACTTACTTGTTGGCCATGCAGTCACACTTCTCTCTCTTTGTACCCATAGATGCTGGTTTGGCAGATTATGGTTATTTTGACCCCGTAGCTGCTGCTTCTGCTGATAGAACGCAACAGAAGTATTGGACGATGAAGCCTGCTAATATTACAACAAAAGGTGCTAAGCAAGTTGCTGTTTTAGCTCAGGCATATCGTTATGATGCTTCTAAGGGCTTAGATGCTGCGAATAGCAGACCAATGGGTAATGCTTATTCAAGTGCTGCAACTGACAATGTTGAGACTTCTAACTATGGCCCAACCAAGAAGCAAATGATGATTGATATGGTCGATCAGCATATCTTGGTACATGGTGATGGCAATGGCTCTACAAGTATTGAAGCTAATCATAAGTACTATTTGTCACGTAGCGGTGCACCTGTTATTGTTGACAATATGGGTAATGTTAACAATGGCTCTGGCATGGTTGTAGAAGGTGGCTATCAAAAGGATGTCAACAATGATGCTTATGGCGAAGCTAACGACTTTAAGTGTAAGGTGACTAAGGGATATGACCTTTCAACAGGTTATGGTAATGGTCATACTTACTTCCTTGATCGCCCTATGCAGCCTACAACGAATAATGTATATCAAGTATTTAATGCATTAAAGAAGAATAATGTAGGTTATAGCAAGTTCTTTGATATGTGCTGCGACTTCGTATACAGTAATAACCAAGACCTGCTGCTTCAGATATTTAATAAGGTATATGAAAGTGCTGACGCAACAACTCCTGTTGATAAAGTGAAGGAGGGGTCAAACGAATGGTTGACTGAATTGCAGAAGTATGCAATCTTCTCATTGAATTCTAATCAAACGGGTGGACGTTACACTGCAGCCAATACTAACTTGATTCGTTTCTTCAACAACTATCGCTATACGATTTTCGTTCCTTCTGATGACGCTATTGATGAGGCAATAAGTCATGGTTTGCCAACGCTTACTAAAATAGAAAGTTTTGTAAATGAAAACTATGACGCTGAAAAGAAGGCTTGGAAGTTGCGCGAAGTAAATGGTGAACCCGAGAAGCTTGTGCTTGACGAAGACGGCAAGTATGTAGCTCCAGCTCAATTGGAAGCTCGTGCTATGATTACTTGTTTGATTAACTTCTTGAAGTATCACTTCTGTGATCAGTCTTACTTCGTTGACGAATATGCTGACCATGACTATTCTTATAGCCAGTCTTCATGTACAGATAGCAAGACCAACTCGTTCATTCCCGTTGCAGTTCGTCACACAACGAATGGACTTGAGGTGTTTGATGCTCGTTCAATGACCAATGGTAAGGTGGTTGCAAGTAAGGCAAATCCAGTCAAAGTGGCTACAAATGATGCAAAAGTGTTCAATTTGTTTGCTCGAGATTACGAATTGAATAATGCTTCTACCTCAGCACGCTCAATTAAGTCTTCATCTTACGTTGTAGTGCAAGGTCTAAAAGATCGAGATTTCTTACTTTTTGATGCCTCAAAGGCTAATAAATTCAACGACGCTTGGTCTTCTCCAGCTAAAGCTAAAGCATTCCTTCAGAAGTATCGACTCAAGAAATAAATACCAATATTATGAATAACATAAAGTTCCTATTGACGCTGGTCTTGTGCTTCTTTTGTGCTTTAGCTGCTAATGCACAGAAGCGCATATCGGGTCGTGTCTGGAGTAAGACAGATGGCCCTATCGTGATGGCGTATGTAGTCGAACAGGATAAGAATAACCGTAACGTTACTGCAGCTCAGACTGATGCAAATGGTAACTTCTCTATGGTTGTTAAGAATCCTGCTAATAGACTGCGTGTATCTTATATTGGCTACCAAACGAAAATCATTCCTATTGGTGGCAACTCACACTTTAATGTTGAGTTGATTGATAAAAATACGTTCAAAACTGCCGAAGTAACCACAACGCGTAAAACGCGTTCAAATGGTCTCGTAATTCCTGAACGTGAAATTTCAACCGCTCAGCAAACACTCGACATGGACCAAATGGCTGGTCTGTCGTTCGAGACTGCAGCCGACGCTCTCCAGGGTGAGATTGCCGGTCTTGACATCGTGTCTAATTCTGGTAACCTTGGTTCTGGTTCTACTATGCGTTTGCGTGGTGTATCTTCTATCAATGGTAGCCAAAATCCCTTGATTGTTGTTGATGGCAACATTCTTGAAGATTACGATAATAGTTCACTCGATTTGGACAACATGGAAAACCAAGAGCAGTTCGCTACTCTTTTGCAGGTTGCTCCTGAAGACATCGCTACTATTAAGGTGTTGAAGGACGCTGCTGCAACTGCAATTTGGGGTTCTCGTGGTTCAAACGGTGTAATCGAGATTTCGACTCGTCGTGGTGCTCGCGGTAAGACTAAGGTTAACTTCAGCTATCGTTTCTCAGGTGCATGGCAGCCTTCTGGCATGAAGATGCTTGATGGTGATGGCTATACCATGATGTTGAAGGAAGCTTATCACAATCCTCGTGTGCTTTCAGAAGAAGCCTCAAGTATTGCTGAGATTATGTACCTTACTGACCACCCCTCTTATTATGGTAACTATAATAAGAATACGGACTGGGTTAAGAAGGTAACTCAATTCGGTCAGACTCACAACTATGGTTTGTCTGTATCAGGTGGTGGTGAAAAGGCACAGTTCCGTGTGTCTGGTACCTATGACCACGAAACGGGTACTATTATTAAGCAATCTTTGGATCGTTTGACGACTCGTATGAATCTGGACTACTTCGTTTCAGATCGTATCCGCTTCTCTTCAAACTTCGACTTGTCTTATACTAAGAATAATAAGAACTACGGTAATGATCTTTTAGGACGTGCTTACAATGCAATGCCTAATATGTCAGTTTATCGTAACGAATATCGCGAGACTGCTGATGGTGTAGGTGAATATTTCAATACAGGTGAATATTTCATTATGCCTCCTGCAGCGGCTTCTGCTGGTCTTGTTGGTGCAAATAGTGGTCGTTCTTCTTACTATTTGTCAGACATGATTAGTAATGGTAACCCTGTGGCGATTGCCAATTTAGCTTGGCAGCATGAGTCTTCTTATACCATTCGTCCTCAGTTCCAATTGCGCTATAAATTGTTGGGCAAGAGTGATGACGAGACCACACTTGACTATAATGGCGAGGTTTTCTTAAATGTCTATACTTATAGTTCTTCTTCTTATTATCCTGGTTCTTTAACTTCACAGGCATGGAGTGAAGGTATCAATGTGACAAGTGATGGTCAGAACAAGAATTTGAAGTTTACAACACGTCATCAATTAGTATTCCATCCTCACTTTGCGAATACTGACCACCAGTTGCAGATTATGGGTCAGTTTGAGGCTTCAACTAATAGCGGTTCTAGTCAGAGTCACAAAACGAGTGGTGTTGTAGGTGGTATTACCGATCCTACAGTTGATGCTTATCTTACAGCTTCTTCTTCAAGTACTGGTCGTGGCCATGATGCTGCTGGTTTAGGCTCATTGCACTATGCCTTTGGTTCTAAGTACATCTTCGACTTCACACTGCGTGCCGATGGTAGTACCAAGTTTGGCTCTGGCAAAAAGTGGGGCTTCTTCCCTGGTATATCTGGCCGTTGGAATATTTCAGACGAAGCTTTCTTCAAACCCTTGCGCAGCGTGATTAGCATGTTGTCATTCGCTCCAGGTTGGGGTATTACTGGTAACCCTCCAGGTAGTGAAGGTTTGATGTACAATAAGTACAACCGTAATGGTAAGGCTTATAATGGCACACAAGTTATGCGTCCGCAAAACTTGAAGTTGACTGAAATCCGTTGGGAGAAGACAAAGTCTTGGAATATTGGTGTTAACTTAAACTTCTTTGATGATTTGTTAAAGTTCGACTTGAATGTCTATAATCGTAAGACGACAGACTTGTTGAACTCGGGTGTTCGTATCCCTTCTACAACAGGTTTCGCTACTTTGGATTGGGCTAACGTAGGTGACATCGAGAATAAAGGTTGGGAACTTTACATCACAACGCGTGACATCTTTAAGGTTGGTAAGTTCTCTATGAACTTGCGTGCTAACTTTGCTCAGAACTTGAATACCATTACGCGTATGGACGCTTCTGTATTAGCTTCATATAATACGGACATTGCTTATAATAATGCTGAAGTCTTGAAGCGTGTACAGATTGGTAATGCTTTGGGTGGTATCTATGGTTTCCGTTTCAAGGGTGTTTATGCTTACGACTACGACCACAATGGTTACTTCCAAGCTATCAATGGTCAGGAAAATCCCAAGAATAACTGGACAGACCAATTTGGTAACCCCAATACAGCTGCAGGTAACTTAACTGCTGCCGAAAATTGGAAGGGTGGCGTTAAGCCTCGTCCTGAATTGGCTAAGTCTACTCCTATCGTGTTCGATGCTAATGGTAATGTCGTGTACGATAAGAATGGTAACCCTCTTCCCATGTACTTCAACTATGGTGGTAAGAACTATCAGTTTGATGGTGGTGATGCTATCTATGAAGATATCAATCATGATGGTAACATCGATGAACTTGACGTTGTTTACTTAGGTACTTCTAATCCTAAGTTCAATGGTGGTTTCGGTGTAAACTTTAAGTATGGTCGTTGGGAATTGAAGACCTCTTTCAACTTCCGTGTTGGCAACAAGATTATCAACTTGGCTCGTTTGAATGCTGAGAGCATGACAAGTAACAAGAATCAGTGTGCTTCTGTAAGCCATCGTTGGCGTAAGAATGGTCAGTACACGACGATTCCTCATGCAATGAACTCTGGTGTAAAGGTTACTTATAACTCTCTCATCAGCGATCGTTTTGTTGAGCCTGGTGACTTCCTTCGTTTCCAATACTTCCAGCTCTCTTATAGCGTACCTGCTGAAAAGTTGAAGAAGATTGGTTTGAATACACTTCGTATCTCTGCTTCAGGTAATAACTTAATCTTCTGGTCTAAATATTCTGGTGTTGACCCCGAGCATTCTGCAAGTGGTTATAATCCAGCTACAGATAGTTCACAGACCCCCCGTTCACGCTCATTTACGTTTAGCTTGAACTTTGGTTTCTAATAAGTGAAATAGGATAGGGGAGTGTTTGCACTCTTAGCTGTAAAACACTCCCCATTTTTCCTTTACCGATGTAATATTATCATCATGAAAAGTAAAAAATTATATACAAAGCTTCTGTTGGCTGGTGGACTCCTTTTGTTCAGTGGCTCGTTGACTTCGTGCAACGACTTCTTGACATTGTTGCCTACGGACCAACTTCCAGAGGAAAACTTCTGGCAAGATAAGGCTGACCTTGATGGTGTACGCGCAGGTGCCTACGATCAGTTGGCTAATGCTACGCAGACTGGTAAGATCCTTCAGTGGGGTGAGTTACGTTCTGACAACCTTACATTGAATACGGTTTCAAACACATCAATCGACAACTTACAGAATGCTATTTTACAGCCTAACAATAATATGTTTGATTGGGCTGGTTTCTATACGGGTATTAACTACTGTAATCTCGTTATTGAGAAGGGTGCTGATATGACTGTTCCTGGCAAGGAAGTTGATCCCAGTTTTACTCGTGCAGAGTATAATAGCTATCGTGCCGAAATGTTTGCTTTGCGCTCTCTTTATTACTTCTACTTGGTTCGTTCATATCGTGATGTTCCTTATGTAACATCTTCTGTTCGTACTGATGCAGAGGCTATGAAGAGTCGTATTGCTGTGTCTTCTGGTGTGGCTATTTTAGGTGAATGTATTGACTCTGTTGAGACAAACTTAAAATATGCTACAGAAAACTTTGGCTCTGATGCCGAAAATCGTGGCCGCTTTACCAAGAATGGTATGCGTGCTTTGTTGGCTGACATGTATTTGTGGCGTGCTTGTATGTTGAAAGACTATGTAAGCAAAGATGGCGCAGGTCGTGTCAACCTTTCTGATGTTGCGGCTACTGATGCTGATGGCAATGTAACTGGCTCGTATACAACTAAGGATGGCGAGGCTATCACTGATGCTTATTGCAACACTTTGGCTAAGACTTGCTTAGAAAAAGCAAAGAAATATGCCGATGATGCTATTAAGTATATCAAAGTAAAGTATGACGAGGAACTCGAGAAAAATACAGGTATAGTAACTGACGAACAAAGAACGCAGCCTTATCCCCTCTACTTGAATAATAGGGAGATGACAGCTATAGCTGATATGTCGTATGCCTATAATTTTGGTAGTCAGAACTCTCTTGAAGGCATTTTAGAGTTACAGTATGATGGTACTTCAACTACCAATGGTACTGTCAATTCTTATTTTTCAACCTATTCTTCTAACCAGTTCAACCCTGGTACGATGACTTTGTCGAATGATTTGATATCTGGCGCTCAAAGTGTTGATCCGACAGTTGGATTTGGTAAGACAGACTTACGTTTGCTTGAAACTTGTTACTATCCATCTTCTGCTACGAGTAAGCCTATCTGTAAGTTTGTAATCTCTACTTTTGATGTTTCGAATTCAGAAGATTTGACAGAGACTCCAAGTTATTCTTCATTGTCAGCTCGTACTTCTTCTGCAAATAATGCTCACTGGCCTATTTATCGTCTGACTGATGTTATGTTAATAAAGGCCGAGGCTATTGCTCGTCTGGGTATCATGAATGGCTCTATTTCTTTGGACGATTTGAAGGAAGGCTATCGTTTAATCAATCAAATCTTTAAGCGTAATAATCCAGCTCTTGTATCTCCTGCAGATGCTACTGGTACAAAACGTGAATATGGTAGCGATCGTTTGAAGGGTACTGGCGTACATCAGGGTGAAGATTACTGCGTAGGTGACAATGGCGCTGCTAACAAGACGGCAAGTGACTTACTCTCAAATGTTTATAGAGAACGTCAACGTGAATTCGTTGGTGAAGGTAAGCGTTGGTTTGATATCGTTCGACAGGCAGAATACTCTTATGTATCAAACAAGAAGAGCAACTCTTCTGCTTTAGGCTTCGGTAGCTTCAAGTCTACTGTTGCTAATCGCTTGTCAAAACTCTATAGCTTGTACAACCCCATTTATAGTGAAGAACTCAAGGTAAATGGTAAAGGACAGGCTGACGGAGGTATGCTTGAACAAAATCCCATTTGGGATCGTTACACCAAAAAATAGATCTTACTATGAAATCTAATAAGTTGAACATAAGTCTTCTTTCGTTAGGCTTAGGTTGCATGATGCTCTTTGGCAGTGCCTTAACTTTTACGGCATGTAAAGAGAATATTAGTGAAGATGCCTTTGCTATTGCTACGAAGAAGACAATTGAGGATTATCTGACAGATAAACCTGAACTTTCGAGCATTAAGAATATTTTTGCTCAAGTAAAGTTAGGCATATCTGAAGATGCTTCGGTAGTAGCGAGTGCTTTGTCAGCGCGTGGTAATTATACGGTTTTCGCTCCTAATAATGATGCTATTGCTGCATACGTTAGTGAGGTTACGAATGGTGAAAGCTCTGATTACAATGTTTTGACTGAGGCACAGAAGTCTGCTCTTGCTTTGAACTGTATCATTGATAATGGTGATAACAGTGCTTATGAGTTGGCAGACTTTCCCAGCAATGGTATGTTTGCTACCACCAATTTGAAAGATCGCCGTATATCTTCTAAGCAGGATGCGGAAGGTGATTATGTATTGAATGATGTAGCGAAGGTTGTAGAATCTAATTTAGAGGTTTCAAATGGTATGTTACATGTCGTTGATCATGTAATTGTTCCTTCTGACAAGTCTATATCTGATTTGATTGATGCTGCTTCTAACATGCGCATCATGTCTCAACTCTTCCAATTGACTGGATATGCAAAGGATTCTTTGGACCTCGTAAGTCAAGTGCAAAAAGAAGATGCGTTTGAAAAGGCTCATTTGTCACATGCTGGTGAGAACCAATCTCTCTCTGGTGTTAGTAACAACTTCGCTTATCAAACCAAGCGCTACATTGGCTATACTGCTTTTGTTGAACCTGATGAAGTCTTGAATAGCGATTGGGGTATTCCTATGCCACAATATGACGAAGCTACGAAGACTATTACCAATTGGAATGAAGTCTATGCAGCATTGAAGTCAAAGTGTGAAGCCATTTATGGTACAGAGGACGCGGACGATTTAAAGAGTCCGAACAATGCCATTCATAAGTTCCTTGATTATCATGTATTAGATGGTAAGGTGGTGCTTGAAGACCGTTCAGCTGTTCACCATTGGAACGAGTATGGTTATACTTGCGGCGAAAGTTTTTCTGTAAAGTCATCTGAACATTATACGGTTGACGTTTGGGACTACTTTACAACGAAGTCTGGTTCTTTGCTGAAGATTACCAATACGGTGAATGATGAATATTATCTAAATCGTGTGGCTAAGTACAATACGACATGGTCTGGTTCGAATTTGGGTAATTATAGCTTTGAGCGTGTACTATATCCCAATAATGGTAATAATGGCTTGGATATTTTAGCCAGTAAGAAGAATATTGTTGGTGATGTAACGTATGATAATGACGGTGCTAATGGTTATTATTTCCCCATTAACCATGTATTGGTAAATTCTACTGAAACGGCTGATGCACTTGGTTCAGAGCGTTTGCGTATTGACTTCACCACTTTCTTCCCTGAGATATTCTCAAATGGCATTCGTGGTAGCAAGCCTGCTTACTTCCCTGAAGGATATTTCGCTGGCATAACCAATGTCAGTTCCAATACTAAGATCTTCTATTTGCAAGAAGGTTTCTGCGGTAGGGGTTGGGGTTGGAAAGACTATCAAGGTGATGAATTCATCGCAACTGGTCAGTATGACTTGACAGTCAAATTGCCTCGTGTGCCTAAATCTGGCAATTATGAGTTACGTTTGGCTAGTTCGAACAACTCTTTGCGTGGTATGGTACAGGTTTACATTGGTAATTCTCCTGATCGTATGGAAATTCCTACAGGTCTTCCCATTGATATGCGTGAGACGGTAGGTATGATTCCTGGTAATCCTTGGATTAACGATAAAGAATCTCAATATGATGAGATGACTTGTCGTGAAAACGACCGTAACTTGCGTAACCAAGGTTACATGAAGGGACCACAGTACTTCCATAAGAATGGTAAGAATAAAGATGATGACCCTGTTCGTAACATTGAGGGTAATGCCGATGATGCTGCAGCATTGCGTCGTATCTTGATTGCTCAACATTTTGATGCCGATAAGACTTATTATTTGCGTTTTAAGTCTGCCATCTCTGATCCTCTTACGCAACTTTATTTGGATTACATCGAGTTCGTTCCTGTTAGTGTTTACAATGGCAATACACCCGAGGATATTTGGTAATTCATACAAAACCACACAACATTTCCTATCATGAAATTTAAATCAGTTAATTTGGTTGTTGGAGGACTGATGGGGGCCACCATGCTTTTGGGGCTTGCTTCATGTTCTGACAATCATTTCGATATTAAAAATGGAACTGCCAGTGCAAACAACACGATATGGCAGAACCTACAAGCTAATCCTGATAAGTTTAGTGATGTTAGTTCTATTTTGCAGAAAGTAAGAGTTTACAAGAGTTTAGAAGATAAAAAGCGTACTTTGACTTATGCTGAACTTCTTAACCAACCCCAAACACTTACATTTTGGGCTCCTGTGAATGGTTCTTTCGATCCTCAACCTTATCTTAGTCGCATCGATCAAATCAATAGCTATCGTGAGCAAGGTTTGACAGATAAGGCCGATACGCTTGAGTACAACTTGGGTATGCAGTTTGCGCAAAACCACTTGGCTCGTTTCAACTTTGAGTCAATCAAGGAAGATCAAGACGTTCGACTTTATAATAGCAAACTTGCAACTTATAATGCAGGGCAAAGATTGTTCAATGGCGTTGAACAACTGGACACGGAGATACCTTCTTCTAATGGTGTACTTCATGCCTTGAAAGGTGTTTCTCCTTTTGCTTTCAACATTTACGATTATATTGGTGAGCATCAAAATGAGTTTCAAACTATCTATAATGCGTTAACTGATCCTGCTATCAATAAGCGTATCTTTAGCGAGTCGAGCAGTACTCCTGGTGGTATGAACAGCGAGGGCCAAATGGTTTACATTGACTCTGTTTACAGCTATTCCAACGAATTGCTTGACCAAAGTGGTGCTCAGATTAAGAATGAAGATAGCCTTTACGTTGCTATCATTCCCAAAGAATCTGCATACCAACAAGCTAAAGAGAAAGTTGAAAAGTTGTTTAACTATTCAGACCGCTATAAGTACAATTACGTTGGTGGTGGTACGTTGAGTTCTGCTTTTACAACTCTCTATCAAACTACTAAGACCGACTCATTGCGTGATTATAACACCAAGAAGATGTTGATGACAAGTATGTACTTCACTCCTTCTATCTTTGGTGGACGCTTCCCCGTTAGTACTTCACGTGATAAAAAGGCTGAAATCGCTGATTATGCCATGCACGCAGACTCTTTGATTTCTACCAATGGCTTGATTTTCTACAACAGTAATAAGGGTGGACTTAACCCCATGTTCGGAGATGGTACTTGGGAAGAGGCTTCAAATGGTGTAATCTTCCCCATCTCTACTTACGATAGTGATCCTGCTTATTCAATCATGCAGAGTAAAACACTTGACATGATTAGTAGCGATAATGTCGGAGATGTCGTAATTGGTGGTGCAAGTGGTTCAAAAGGTTCTTATTACTATTTGACAGAGGGTTCTAACTGGAATAAGGATATTGATATCGATATGCTTGAGACGAAGGGTTATCGTTATTTCCAAGTTGACGCACGTGTAAGTTCAGCTTTGGAAGTTTACATTCCACTTCGTAATCTGTATAGTGGTAAATATCGTATTCGCGTTCAAATGTTGCCTAATCGTGTAGATAACAACCACAAGTACTTTACAGAAAACGAGGAAACAAACGAGCAGGAGGAAATTGTTGAACAGAAAACGAAGTTCGTTGCAACGCTTTATGATGATGAAGGTAATCGTATAGGTTCACCTTCTGAGGACATAGTAGTTGACGACCACGAAGTAAAGACGTATACACTTTTCGAATCAATCGAAATTCCTAAGTGTTATTACAATTTGCCTTCAGGCGTTTCAAATTGTTTCCCCTTGTTGAAGTTGGAGATTCCTGGTTCAATAAAGTATCGTCCTTATCGTAGAACACAATTCTCGGGCTTGAGTATCGCTAAGATTTTCATCGACCCTGTGCGTGAATAAGCATCAAGTTTCAAGTAACCTATCCTCTTGTCAAGTAGGGTAGTGTTACTTGAGCCTTAATCAACCTTAATATTGCAGATAATGAACAACAATAAGAAAATACACTTGATGCAGGGTACGCTGAGAGCTGGAGTATGTATGTTCATGCTTTCAGGTGCATGTGTACTTTACGCTCAAACTCCTCAAACAGAAGAGGGGACAGAGGCGACTCCTGCTGCTAAGGTGGCTAAAACTGCTACTAAGAAAGCTCCTAAGTACAAGATGAAGGAGGTTTCTGGTTACATCTTTGATGGTGCTACCAAAAAGCCCGTTGTAGGTGCTCAGATTCAGTCGTTGGGTAATAGTTATTATTCAGCAATAACTGACGAGAGTGGTAAGTACACCATTCGCGTTCCTGAGTTTGTTGAAGCACTTTATATTTCAGCAAAGGACACGGATTATAATCCAGCTCAAATAGGCATCAAGGGCGCTGATAATCAAAATGTCTATTTAACAAGTGGTATGAACAAAAACTTCTTTGCCAATACTACAACGTTAAATAACAATCAAACCATGCACATTGATGAGCCCAATTCGCTTACCATTGAGAATGAAATGGAAAAGGGATTGTCTGGTTCAGTGCGCATTCTCAATCGTGGCGGTATGCCTGCTCAAGGTGCTGCTATGTTTATCAATGGTTTGAATTCATTGAACAGTACAGCTCAGCCTCTTGTAATTGTTGATGGTGTAATGCTTGATATGCAGTACGATCGTTCAACAATCCACCAAGGTTTTGTCAACAACCTTTTCAATATTATCGACCCTGATGATATAGAAACGGTAGAGGTCTTAAAGAACGGAACAGCACTTTATGGCGCGAAGGGTGCCAATGGTGTGTTACTCATCAATACGCGTCGTGGTAAGAGTATGGTAACGCGCATCAACTTCCGTGCTTATGCAGGTTTTGAAACTGCACCTGAGCAAATGAAGATGATGAATGCGGGGCAATATCGCAGTTATTTCTCTGAATTATTAGGTACTTTGCCTGATAATGAATATTTGGGAAGCAACAAGACCATTCCTTTCTTGAACGAAGATAAGAATTACTTCTTCTACAATTTGTATCATAACGAAACAGATTGGCAGAAAGACCTTTATCATGACACCTTTACGCAGAACTACAAGGTCAGCGTAGATGGTGGTGATGATGTTGCTATGTATCACTTGTCTTTGGGCTATGCAAAAAGCGACGCTACAGCTAAGAAGAACGACTTCAATCGTTTGAACATTCGTTTCAATACGGATGTCAACATGTTTAAGGATTTCGTTACTGGCATTGACTTCGCTTTTGCTCGTAATGCTTACAATTTACGCGACAATGGTTGGGCAGAGAACTACGACACGCGTAATATCTCTTCACCCAATGTATTGGGCCTGATTCAGACTCCGTTCATTAGTCCGTATGCTTATTTCGTACGTGCTGATGGCAATCAGTTGAGCCTTATTCACTCAAACAAGGTGTATTCTGGTAAGAATTATAGCGAGGACAATAATCCTTTCCAATACGCTACACAGTTTGGCTATACTGCACTCGTTAATCCTTATTGGGTGCTTGAAAATGGCCAAGGTAACAATAAGAACTTCTACGAGCAGACTCAGTTTAATCTGAATATTTCGCCTAATTATCGCATCAATCGTTACTTAACAGTTAAGGATCGCTTCAGCTATATTCTTAATCGTAACAATGAGAAGTACTATTTGCCAAAGTATGGTACTCCTCCCAAGTCGGTTGAAGGCTTAGGCAATGTAACGAGTGTTGTTAGTACACAGTTCGCCAAGGAAACGACTTTGTTCAATGACTTTAGTGTTGATTGGCATCGCACGTTTGGTGCACATGACATTGAGTTGTTAGGTGGTTTCCGTTTCAACTCTTATTCTTATAATCAGAGTCACATCACTGGTTACAACAATGACCAGGATAAGATGCCTAACATGGCTTACTCTTTGCAGTATAAGAATTATGGTGGTGCCAACGATACTTGGAACAACTTAGCTTATTACTTAAACGCTGCTTATAATTACAGAAATCGTTATTTCCTCTCTGGTACCATGTCAATGGAGGCTTCTTCACGCTTCGGTACGAAGGCTGACCAAGGCTTGAAGTTGTGTGGTGTAACTTGGGGACTCTTCCCTTCATTGCAAGCAGCTTGGGTTATTTCAAACGAGAAGTGGTTCAATGTTAAGGGTATCGACTACTTGAAGTTAACGGGTGGTTACGAAATTAGCGGTAACGACAATATCGATTACTACGCTACTCGTACTTACTTTGCTAACTCACAGTTCCTCGACAAGGCAACTTCACTTGTACTCTCAAATATCCAAAATCCCAAATTGCAGTGGGAAACTACCAAACGTTACAACATCGGTTTGCAAGCTAGTTTGTTGAAGAACCGTTTGAACGTTGGTATTGAATACTTCCGTAGCAATACTGACCACTTGCTTACTCGCAAGTCAGTAAGTGACATCACAGGTTTGGCTACAATGTGGTCAAATGATGGTGCGTTGAAGAACTCAGGTGTAGACTTTAATGTAAATGCTATGCTTGTTCAGCACAAGGATTGGCGTTGGCAAGCAGGTTTCAGCATCGGTCATTACAAGAATGAAATCACCGCATTGCCCGAGTCAAATGTCAATTTGATTCGTACTTATGCACTTGATGACAATGGTGTCCGTATCGCAAGCAGCGAAAAGCAGATACATGGCTATACATCATCAATTTATGGTGACAACAATATCTTGACAGCCGTAGGTCATGCAGCAGGTGTATTCTATGGTTATCAGACCAAGGGCGTATTTGCTTCTGATGCAGATGCTAAGGCTGCAGGTAAGGATGGCAAATACCTTCGTTACCCGACAGGTATCTCTGATCCTACCAAGGCATCACGCGACTTCCGTGCAGGTGATGTACACTTCGTTGACCAAAACGGTGATGGTTGGATAAATGAGGCTGATATGGTAGTCATTGGCGATCCTAATCCTGATATTTATGGTAACATTTACACTTCTCTCAGCTGGAAAGGCTTGAAGTTGGATGTTAACTTTAAGTATTCTTTGGGTAATGATGTCTACAATTACCAGCGTTCACAGTTAGAGTCAATGAACAATAACTGGAACCAAACAACAGCTGTTATAAATCGTTGGCGCTATGAAGGTCAAGTCACCAACATGCCTCGTGTAATGGATCAGTCAAGCGAACAGTGGGTCAACAACGAGCGCTTCTCTGATCGTTGGATCGAAGATGGTTCTTACCTCAAACTTAAGAACGTTCGCTTAACTTATAAGGTTCCTGTAAACCTTAGCTGGTTGCTCGGTCTTTCTGTATGGGGTGAATGCAACAATGTGTTCACTATTTCCAAGTACACGGGTAATGATCCAGAATTCTCAGCAGGTAATGGTGTCCTTTATCAAGGCATTGATGCAGGTTATTTAAATTTAGGTCGTAACTTTAGCTTAGGTGTGACTATCAACCTCTAATCGTATAAAGAGTCGAGAGTGGGGAGCTCGGAAGTTAAATGCTTCACAAACTTCTCAACTCTCAACTTTCAACTCTCAATAAAATACAGCAATGAAACACAAATCGATTTTAAGTCTTCTCATCTTCCTCATGGGGTTAGGTGTAACCACCACTTCATGTGAAGATATGTTGACCCCCGATATGAATCGTTACACTGAGAACTTTACAGGTACTGATACCGTGTATTTCTACCTCGGTATCATGCGTAACGTTCAAGACATGGTAGAACAAAATCAGTTGCTGGGCGACTTGCGTAGTGACTTGGTGGCAACTACTCCGTATAGTAGCGATTCGGTATCACATATTATTGACATTGACCGTACAACCGATAAGGATGCCGACAATCAATTGGTTAATCGTGCAGCTTATTACAAAGTTATTAACCAGTGCAACTATTATTTGGCAAAGGTTGATACCAGTGTAGTAAAGAACAACATTTATTACATGAAGCGTGAATACGCTCAAGTAGTAAATGTTAGAGCTTGGACATACCTTCAGTTGGTTCAAACTTATGGGAAGGTGCCTTTCATCACCAAGCCTGTTAACAATGCAAACACTGGTTGGGAAAAGAACCCAGAGGCTTGGGCTACTGCCGACAATTTGGTAGACCTCTTAAAGGGAGACCTTGAGAAGGCACAAGTTATCGAGCGCACGTTGGGTTATCCTAATTATGGTGAGTTCCAAACGGGTAACGAAAAATTCAAGGTACAGAGCAACAAGATGCTTTTCTATGCCGATGTAATCCTTGGTGATCTCTATCTCTTGCGTAGCAATGGAAAGGCTGACTACGTTGCTGCTGCTAAGAATTATTATTACTTCTTGAAGGAAGAAGCAAAGAAGGGCATTGGCGTTACTTCAGGTGCAGCTTCATTCAACGAGGGTACCAATCCCAATGGTACTAAGTATTATACTCCAAGCGTATTAGGTTGGGTCGGTTCAGGCCTTTCGGCAACTTCGTTGGACAATGAAAACATTACTATCATTCCTTCTGCTGCTAATAAAACTTTTGGTCGTGTATTGACTCGTACAGCTCAAATCTATGGTTTTGATGCAAGTTCTTCAAACGTCACCAATTCAAATGTGAATGGTGGCGATGTAAGTACTTCTGGTAGCGTCAATATTTGGACCAATTACAAGTCACGTCAGGTAGAACCTTCAAATGCTTATCTCCAGCTTTGTGCAGCTCAACCTTATGCTCGTACGACCATTACTAATGGCGAGGAGACAGAAGTGAAGTATTACGAAGGAGCAGGTGATGCTCGTTTGTGGGCTACAGCACCTTATTTCAATACTAAGGATGCTCCCGATTCGAAGGCCCGTTTTATCACTAAGGACGCTCCTATTCAAGCGGTAACACGTGATGGTATTGCTTTTAGTCCAGAGTTTAAGCACTACAAGTCAATCTATCGTCTGCGTCAGATCTATTTGCGTTATGCAGAGGCTATCAACCGTGCAGGCTATCCTCGTATGGCTTATGCAGTGCTTACCAATGGCTTAAGTTCGTACACGATTCCTGAGATTTCTTCAGATTCAATCAAGTACGATGACGAAAACAAGACATTCCAACACGTATTCTGCATTGATAGTACTAGCATCTCTGATCGCTCTCGTGGTGCATTCTTTATCGGTGTAGATGAGCTGCGTCGTGCACAAGATGACCCAGAGTACGATCTCTATTTGAACTTCTCTTCTTCTAATTGGAGCAATGTTGGTATTCACCAATTAGGTGGTATGGCCAATGTGTCATTGATTGATAGCTTGAATGGCTATGACAAGCGTGTAGCTCAGCGTATTAAAGAAGAGGCACTTCGCACGGGTTCTGCTAACACTGCAAGTGTTCGTCGTGTTCTTCGCAAATTGGCTAATGAAGCTGCAGCTGATGGTGAAACAGGCGAAGGTGGTGACACTGAAGGGCCTTCACTTGACGAGCTCCGCAAGGACTACACAGAGATCGATCCTGAGCCAGCCAAAGAGGCAGATCCTCTCGAAATCCGTGCCGTTGAGTCTCTTATCGCTGATGAGTGCGTACTTGAGACAGCTTTCGAGGGTAGTCGTATGTTCGACCTCATTCGTTTTGCTCGTCACATGAATAACGATAGCGGTTTAACAGCTGATTATGGTACGCAATGGTTAGCATGGAAGATAGCACGTCGTGCAGTCAACTTAGCTCCTTACGAACAACCTAAGCAGTACGATGCAAGCCTTTATGGCAAAATGATTAATCCTAATAACTGGTACATCGCAAATCCTGAATACAAATAATATTTGTATTCACTAAATCCAAATAAAAAGGCATGGACGATAGTCCATGCCTTTTTTGGCTTGTAATGAATAGGTGGGTGAAAACTGCGATTTGAAGAGGTCTACGTAACGCGTGCTGGAATGATTACTAAAGGACATCTTTCTGTAATCAAGACATTCTTCTTAGAAGGTAATGTTACGAATGGGGGCTTATAAAGCTTGAATTCCAAAGTTCAATTAGCTTAAAGAAGAGCCAGAGGCTATTCGAGTGTAAGCAACTTCATGGATATGGTATATTATATCAATGGAGTAGAATGCTTCCGCTACCCACACGAATCAACATAGGCCCAAAATAGCGTTAATCCTCAGATTACTGGCAGTAGTTTGCCACCTATCTAAGGATTAACGCTACGAAATTTTATGTGTGAAAAATCAAGAAAGTTCCTTGCTTATATTGCTTATTTTTCCACAATTTATATCAAATAAATACGCTATATAAACTGCAATTTATCGGCCTAATTGGGGGG
>ERZ1027282.85-NODE-85-length-17720-cov-5.178319_pt1 | contig 17720 bp, 10 predicted proteins | sample MGYA00519241_ERZ1027282 | MGnify/ENA primary metagenome ERZ1027282 (study PRJEB26926, sample SAMN06165075) | human gut metagenome | biome: ENVO:00009003; feature: ENVO:2100002; material: ENVO:00002003 | host: Homo sapiens | place: USA | collected 2012 ...
CTACACGCGTAAGATCGTCGGCAGCGTCAGATGTGTATAAGAGACAGTCCTTGATCTGTGCAAAATTCATATTTTTTAAATACTGCAGGCCTGCTTTTGGTGTCAGTTCATCATACAGCTGCCAGGCAATCGTATTAATGGAATGTGCAACCGCATATCTGAGCGGAATCTTTCCGGCATATGTATTGTTTGCATTGGATGGTCCGTCTTTTAGTTTATGGTCATCCACAACGGTATCCGGAGTATACCCGCGCTCCAGCTGCGGAGTATATACCAGCAATGGCTTAATCGAACTTCCCGGCTGACGATAACTCTGGTATGCACGGTTTAACGTATAGTTATCCGAATCCTGCTTACGGCCGCCCACGATTGCCACTACATATCCGCTGTTGTTATCAATCGATACTGCTGCCGCCTGCATCTTGTAAGTTCCGTCTTTGGATTTGTCTTTAAATCCTTTCAGGGTATCATCAATGGCAGACTGCAGTTCCTTTTGTTTTTCCATATCAATCGTCGTATAGATTTTGTATCCTCCGGAAAACAGTTTCTTCTGACACGCACTGTAAAGTTCGTCATATGCTTCCCCATAAGACTTCTTTTCCTTATCCGAATCAAAATAATATTTAAACTGGAAACCTTCCTGTTCCATCAGTGCACGGGTTGCGCAGTCATACGTGTAAGTGTCAATCGAACTGTTAATTTTCTCCGTGTCACTCTTTTTCGGCCGGTTCAGCGCAATCTCTTCTTTGGTGGCCTCATAATACTCTTCCTGGGAGATTTTCCCGTCATCCCGCATATTCTTTAAGATCAGATTCCGCCGGGTAATGGTATTGTCCGGGTGTGTCACCGGATCATAATTGGACGGGCGGTTCGGGATTGCACACAGATACGCGGTCTGCGATACATCAAGATCTTTCAGTTCACAGTTAAAATATCCATGACAGGCAGCGTCAATTCCGTAATAGCCGTTTGCAAAATACACGTTATTCAGATAAAATTCCATAATTTTATCCTTACTGTAACGTTTTTCGAGTTCCCACGCAAGAAACATCTGCTTCACCTTGTACTGCCACGTCTGTTTCGGCTGCATATAAATCAGCTTGGCAAGCTGCATGGTAATCGTACTTCCACCCTGCGTGCCTCCCTGCGATTTTTTCAGTTTCGACATGACTGTGGCTTTGACCGCACGCATGAGTGCCTTCAGATCCACACCGTTATGCTGGTAAAACTTCTTGTCCTCAATACTGATAATCGCTGCGACAAAATTCTTTGGAATATCCTCGTATTTGACATACTGCGCATTCTTGTCTCCCCTTCGTTCAGAGATCAGTTTTCCGTCTTTATCAAAAACGGAGCAGGTCTGTGAAGGGATAAACGTAGAATCGTCGGAAGCAGATACCTCCTGCACTGCCTCACGGCGCATCTGCTGTATCTGATCCGCATATCCGCCAAAATAGTAATATCCAAAGCCTGCCAGCACGACAAGCATCAGCACGATCTGCAGCTTTATTACAAACCAGAAAAAGCGATGCTGCTTTTTCTTTCTTTTCTTTTTCTTCTTGGTTGACATATACTCTCCTCCATATTTATTTTGGAAACATACATCATACATTTTATCTCTTTTGGACAGTATATGCAAATTATCTTTTTATTAAGATTTTATTATTTTCACTGTTCCATATTTTTCCCCAGAAAATTTGCAGCTGTGGCAGACAATGCTTTCAACAGTCCAAGTGTTTCCTTTTGTCCGCTGTTATCTGCCAGAATCACAGCACCCTGACAGTCTCCATTGCACAGAATACTTGAAAGCACAATTCCCTTCGGAAGGGTTGACATTGTTTTTTTTGTAATGGAGCAGGCCTGTTCTTCTCCTGTTTTCACAACTGTGCTGCGCTTTTCAATCATTTCTTCCATTTCTTCGCTCAGCTGTTCCCCCTCAACTTCCTTTTTCCCGGTTCCCGCTGCTGCGATCACATATTCCCGATCCGTAATGCAGACCAGAGCCTCTGTGGTCTGTGCCAGTGCCTGTGCATAACTTCGTGCAAACTCGCCCAGTTCCCCAACCGGTGAGTATTTTTTGAGCATAATTTCGCCCTCCCGGCTTGTAAAAATCTCCAGGGGATCCCCCTCCCGGATGCGCAGTGTCCTGCGAATTTCTTTGGGAACCACAATTCTTCCCAGATCATCGATTCTGCGCACAATTCCAGTTGCTTTCATATGATAAATTTCCTCCTGTTTTCCAGATTACTTTCCATATTCATGTTGTATGGGTAGTATGCCGGAATTCCGGAAAAATTATGCACAGAAAGCAAAGCATTTTACTTGAAAAAACGTTCATCCCGTCATACAATAGAATTAGCATTCACATAGGAGAAACGTATTATGGATTATAATGAAAATGAATTTAAGGCCAAGGCCAATATCAAAGCCAGACGCATCTGGCTTGTATTTGCCCTTCTGCTTAGCGCAAACTACGGCTCAGATGTATCCCAGGGTGGGTATCCTTCCACAAATTACATCATTTTTTTAATACTGTGCTGGGTTCCTTTTTTTGCCGGTGATCTTCTTTTGCGCATCAGGGGAAAGGCCGATGACCGCTATCGGTATGCACTTGTCATCGGTTACGGTATTTTTTACACGTTCCTGATCTGCACCACCGATTCACCGATTGCCTTTACCTATATTCTTCCGGTTGTCAGTCTTCTGGTTCTTTACAAAGACCAGAAATTTATGGTGGGATGTGCAATCGCCAATATCGCCAGTGTCATTGTCAGTGTCTTTTATCATCTGGTCGTTCTCGGTCAGAATACTGCAACGGACCAGAAAAATTATCAGCTGCAGGTTGCCTGTCTCCTGCTCTGTTATATCGGCTATATCATGTCTATCCGCCACCTCATCGAATCCGACGGTGCCCTGACAGACAGTATCAAAGCAGATTTAAAACGGGTTGTTACAACCGTTGAACAGGTTAAAACCGCCAGCAATACCATCATGGACGGAATCACCGTTGTCCGCGAACTTGCCACGGAAAACAAACATGGTTCAGACATCGTCGTAGACGGAATGAACAAACTGACTGACAATAACGATCAGCTGCAGTCCCGGACAGCCTCCTCACAGGAAATGACGGGAGATATCAATTCCCAGGTACAGAATGTTGCTTCCATGATCAATGATATGGTATCCCTGACTGCGGAATCCGGCAAACACGCAAAGACAAGTTCCGTTGATCTGGAGAGTCTGGTACAGACTGCCGGAACGATGGCAGATCTGTCCAATGAGGTAGAACATATTCTGGACGCTTTCAAGACAGAATTTGAAACCGTAAAACAGGAAACCGGAACCATTGACAGTATTTCCAGCCAGACCAATCTGCTGGCACTTAATGCTTCCATTGAAGCTGCCCGCGCAGGGGAAGCCGGAAAAGGATTCTCCGTCGTTGCAGAACAGATCCGCAAGCTGAGTACCGAAACCAAAGATTCTTCCGGACAGATCAGCGAAGCACTCTCGCGGCTGGATGAAATTTCAGGAAAAATGACTTCTTCCATTGAAGAAACCTTAAAACTTATTCAGGCCACTCTGGAAAAAGTAACCCAGACCGGTGAAAATGTAAATAAAATTACACAGGATTCTTCTCTTCTGGGTGAACACATCCAGACAATTGATTCTGCCATGAAAGAAGTGGAATCTTCCAATCGTCAGCTGGTAGAAAATATGGAACAGGTATCTTCCATCGTGGAAACCATGACCACATGCATCAGTGATTCCGATGAAACAAGCAAACGCATGCTCAGCAAATATGAGGAAAGTGCTTCCAACATCAATAACATAGAAAATGTAATTCAGGAGCTGATGTGTGAACTGGGCATCGGTGGTTTCATGGGTCTGGATGATATTCATGCCGGTATGAAAGCAAAAGTTATTCTTCCAAAACATCTGGAACGCATGGAGTATCACGGAGAAGTCAGATCTGTTGCGGAAAATAGTATTTCCCTGATTTTGTCTGACGATCCACAGTTAAACGGATCCGAAACCTGTAAGGTTCAGGTCACGGTTGACAATGTTCTCTACTGTTGGGATCAGGCGCAGATACAAGCTGACACGGCGTCCGGTTCCCACGCCTATGCATTGCAGCTTTCCACACGTCCGGAGATTAAAAACCGCCGGAAATACCCACGGGCAGATGTGTCCAATCCATGTACCATCACGCTGAAAGATTCCGACACAACGTTCTCCGGTCAGCTTGACAATATCAGTGCCAATGGATTTGCATTTCTGATCCGGGATCCGTTTTTCATGGATCACAAACATGCAGATGTTGCTATCGATATCCAAAATTTTGCCCTTTCGGATCAGTCCCATCTGGAAGGACATGTCATCCGGTGCTCGGATGATGAAGGTGTATATATTGTGGGATGTCAGATGCCGGAAGACAATTATGCAATACGCAATTATGTAGATTCCCTTCTCGGTCAATAAATAAAACAGGGAAAACTTCTATGATTGCATAAAAGTTTTCCCTGTTTTCTTATCATTTAAGCTGTCAGCAAAAGTTTTTCAAACTCTTCTTTTGGAAGCGGTCTCGAATAGTAATATCCCTGAATACTGTCACACTTCATCTGTTTGAGGAAATCCACCTGTTCTTCTCTCTCAACACCTTCTGCCGTAACGCACAATCCAAGTTCCTTTGCAAGTAAAATCGTATGTTCCAGCAATCGTTCCCCACTGAAATCCCCGATGTAATCAATCAGACTTTTGTCAATTTTTAACGTATCGAAACATTTCATGTTCAGTGTTGCAAGGGAAGAATACCCCGATCCAAAATCATCTACAAGCAATGGAAAACCATTGTCATGGAACTTATCTGCCAGCCCCTTGATATTGTCATTGTCAATTGCTGCGCTCTCTGTAATCTCAATCGGAACCAGATGGGTTTTTACTCCGATTTCATCAGCGATCTGCTGATACCGGCTGACCACACTGTCAAAATACAGACTCGCCCTGGACAGATTGATGGATACCGGAATAATCTCCTTTCCCTGTTTCTGCCATTCTAACTGCTGCATACATACTTTTCGGAAAACATACTCATCCAGAACTTTTATCAGTCCGTCTCTCTCAAACAACGGAATGAATTTGCCGGGTGGAATAACATTTCCCTTTTCATCTCTCCAGCGGATCAGACCTTCTGCCCCTACCATCCGCTCTGTTTCCGGATCATATTTCGGCTGATACCACACCTCAAAACAGTTATTTTCCAGAGAATGTTTAAATTCATCCTCCATGGCTTTATCTTCAAGCATGCGGATCGTATCTTCATGGCTGTAAAACTGATAGCTGATATCTTTGCGATCCTTGATCTGATTCTTGGCAAAATTTGCTTCGCTGTATACCTCTTCCACTTTGGAATCCGGTTTCCACTTCGTCACTCCAAAATAAGGGATCAGCTTCGGAACCTTCAGTCTTTCCGACAATTCTGCCAGTATGGTCTCCAGCTGCTGTAACTGCCGGATCGTCTTTTCCTGATCCTTTCCACTACTGTAAATCACAAAACGGTCTGCATTGATATGTCCTGCCAGATCATCTTTTTCCAGTATCCCCTGAATACACTTCCAGATTCCTTTGAGTGTTTCATCCCCTTTGATAATTCCACAGATCGAATTGATAATTTTAAAGGAGTGGATGTCCATGGACACCAGATATCCCGGTTGCCGGAAATCCCGGATTTTCTTCTTAAAACTTTCGTAATTATTTCCACCGGTTACACTGTCCACATATGCCATGCGCTCAAGTTCCCTCTGTTTTTCGGAACTGATATCGGAAAATCCTGCTACCATCCGGTGCAGCTGTCCTCCATCCGATGTATTTACAAATTTTGCACGGCAGTATTTTACTTTCCCATCCCGCACAATCCGGTAATCATACTGATATGCTTTTTTCAGGCTCAGCTGCTTACGGAGATTTTCAATGGAGGTCTCATACAGCATTGTCTCACGGTCTTCGGTAAGGACAACCTTCCCCACATATTCTGCCATGATAGCTTCATATCCCGGAATTGCCTTAAGCGTATCATTGAGCACAGAGCGCACTGCGGAGTTCACCTTATATGCATATACCTTATCATGATCCACATCTACATAATATACACTGTTAAAATTGCTTCCCAATGCCTGAATAATCTCATTCTGGCGTGTGTCTGCCCTGATCTGTTCGATCAGGCCCAATACATATTCCGGCTGTTTCTGTGAATCGCCCTGAATCCCACCCATAGAGATCTGATATACCACGTCTTTTCCCGAAGACTGAATCTTTGCACTTACCGTCTTTGCGCCATAGTCAATATCCTGAAACAGTTTTAACAGTTTCTCTTTTTCCATAATTCTGTCCATGAGGATACTATGCTCCAGATCCGCAATATTCTCCACGATTCCCATGTGACGGGCTGCAAACTCTGATGGTCTGATCCTGTGTTCTTTGGGATAATAGTAAAAAAAATACTTTCCCCATTTTGCCAGAGTCTCCTGAATCTCTGTTGATATATCCCTGCACTTCTTCTGATCGATTTTTTCTACCATAGGCCTGCCTTTCCCTGGTAAACTGTAAATATTGTCTGATTATTTCTGTACAAATATACTATAGCATAAACTATTTTCCTCGTAAAGGTAGTAAATTTTCACAAAAACACACGAAAAGCGCATGCAACAGAGATGTCACATGCGCTTTCCAACTACACAGCATTCGCTTATGTTCTATTTTATTTTACGGTTTCTACCTTAATCACATTCGTATTTCCTACTTTGCCATTGATCAGACCACCGGTCAGAACAACAGCATCTCCGCTCTGTAATGAAAATACTTCTTTTGCCTTTTTCATTGCATGGTAGAACATAACTTCCATCGAACTGAATTCCTCGCAGAGAACCGGAGTAACCCCCCAGCTTAAGTTCAATTTCCGCCATACTTTCTCGGAAGTCGTCATTCCGATGATATCTACCGGACAACGGAAACGGCTGACCATACGTGCGGTAGTTCCGCTGAGTGTACTTGCGACAATACATTTTGCCTGGACATCAACTGCCATCGCACAGGTTGCATGCGAAATAGCATCCTGAATGCTTCTTGTCTCAAAATCAGAAGTGCGGAAACGCTTGGTATATTTGATCTGGGATTCCGTATACTCAGCAATCTCTGCCATGTTCCGCACGGCATCTACCGGATATTTACCGGCAGCTGATTCCCCGGACAGCATGATCGCGGATGATCCATCGTATACCGCATTTGCCACATCGGAAAGCTCTGCACGTGTCGGACGCGGATTGTGAATCATGGACTCGAGCATCTCGGTCGCGGTTATGACACGTTTTCCGAGCATACGGCACTTGCTGATCAGATACTTCTGAACCGCAGGCACTTCCATGCCCGGGATTTCGACTCCGAGATCTCCACGGGCAATCATGACACCATTGGCAATCTCACAGATTTCTTCAATGTGCTCCACACCCGAACGGTTCTCAATCTTTGCAATAATATCAATATCTTCGCCGCCGTTCTCGTCAAGGAATTTACGCATATCCTCGACATCTTTCTTTACGGAGACGAAAGATGCCGCAACGAAATCCACGTCGTTTTTGATACCAAACAGCAGGTCTTTCTTATCCTGCTCACTCAAAAATGCATGATCCATGACCTTGTTCGGAAAATTCATGCTCTTTTTATCCGACACCTCACCTCCGACAAGAACCTTACAGATGGCATCCGGTGCTTTCAGCTTTTCTACTTCCAGAATAATCAGACCATTGTTGATCAGGACATGATCTCCCACCTTCAGATTGTTGATCAGATTTTTGTAGGTTACGGAAACTCTCTCCTGATTTCCCACAATATCATCCGTTGTCAGTGTAAATGTATCTCCATCCTTTAACGTGATCTTTCCGTTTTCGAAGGTTTTGATTCGATACTCCGGTCCTTTGGTATCCAGCATGATCGCAATTGGAAGACCTAACGCCTTACGCACTTTTTTGATCGTATCAATCTTCTTCTGATGTTCCTCATGGCTTCCATGGGAAAAGTTTAATCTGGCTACATTCATGCCAGCTTTGCACATCTGTGTCAGTACAGATTCACTCTCACTTGCAGGTCCGATGGTACAAATAATTTTTGTTTTTCTCATAATGCTTGTTCTCCTGTCTCTATCCAAATTTTTGTATCCCCTGAGTTTCATCCTATCACGCACAGACAGGATTTGCGCGGATATACCGCCCGACGATCAGCCGACGCGCCGGTGGAACAAGAAATTTGGGCTTCGAGGTCAGAATTCTCTGTACCAACAACCACTGCTGTGTCATATGGCTCACCGGAAGGAAACGAAGCCCGATTCGCCTGACTTGCGGAACAACGGACGGTTTCCCTTCCCTGAGCACTGTCTGGGAAATGCAAAACTCTCCTGCATCATTCAGGTAATCCTCCGCCTGCCGGTTATGCATACTGCTGCTAAGCACATTGACCTTCTGCTGCATTCCACAGGCATCTGCTGCATTCATCTCCACAGGCATGCGAAGCACAAACGCCGCAATGACCACAGCGGAACAGATCAGCACAATATGATGTTTCTTTTTGGTCCGTTTTCCGAAATGCTTATGCATTTGCAATCACATCTGCCAGAGCTTCCATCGCTGGTAGGTCGGACTCTTTCATGGTGGAACGGATCGTTACCATCGGCTCCACAATGGTAATATTTTTCATGTTTTCCAGAATTCCCTTCATCGTTCTTCCGGCCGTCGGTCCCCAGGTACCGTTCTCAATAATACCTACGGTACGGTTCTGGAATGCCTTGGACTGTAAATGATGCAGGAAGTCCTGCATACATGGGAATACACCGCCATCGTAACTTGCTGCTGCAAGAACCATACGGTCATAACGGAACGCATCTTCCACAACTTCTGCCATATCATCACGGGAAAGATCCATGACAGAAACTTTCTCTACTCCTTTGGCGCGCAGCATCTCAGCAAATTTCTGTGCTGCTTTTGCAGTATTTCCATGGATCGATGCATATGCTACAAGAACACCCTTATCCTCCGGCTTATAGCTGCTCCAGGTATCATATAATCCAATGTAATAACCAAGGTTTTCTTTTAATACCGGACCATGCAGTGGACAGATCGTCTGGATATCCAGTCCTGCCGCTTTCTTTAACAGTGCCTGTACCGGTGCACCGTATTTTCCTACAATATTAAAGTAATATCTTCTCGCTTCGCAGGCCCATCCTTCCGGATCTTCATAATCCAGTGCGCCGAATTTTCCAAATCCGTCTGCCGAGAATAAAATCTTTTCACTGCTCTCATAAGTTACCATAACTTCCGGCCAGTGTACCATCGGTGCCATATAAAAATTCAGCGTATGGGTACCGAGAGACAAAGACTCTCCTTCTGCCACTGTAATTTTATGGTTCTCATCTACCGGAAGCTCGTCAAAAAACTGTGGAAGCATCTGAAATGTCTTGGCATTTCCCACCAGGGTCACTTCCGGGAAAAGCTCTACCAGACGTCCGATACTTCCGGCATGATCCGGCTCCAGATGGGAAACTATCAGATAATCCACTTTCCGTCCGTCTAATGCGGCCAGCAGATTTTTCTCCCACTGCTCCATGCCCCTGGCATCTACCGTATCCATTAAAGCCACTTTTTCATCCAAAATCAGATAAGAATTATAAGATACCCCTTGCGGAACCACATACTGGCTCTCGAACAGGTCAATCGTCTTATCATCTACTCCGATATACTTTACTGCTTCAGAAATTGTTACACTCATTTGTTTCTCCCTCTCTTTTTGTTTTTATTTATGTATTATGATGCATACATATCATTTTCCTCTTCACGCTCTAAATCCTCCGGACTCATATAGCGGCGGAACAGGCGCTCTAAAATAAAATCAAATACAATCGATGCAACTGCCGGAATCACCACAAGCAATACCGGTATGATATAAACCGATAAAACCGATGCAACTAAAATCACCAGCAGCAGCAATGCCCATGGCAGATGCCTTATCATCAGCAGAAATGCATTTTTCAATGTCTGCTTTACGGTATTTTCAAATCTTGCAATATATGGGAACAAAAACGCACTCCACATAACAGCAACAGCAATCATAACCAGAAAGAAATAGAAAAATGCGCCCGACATACGACCGGTTTTTAATACCTGATAGGTGATACAGGCATCACAGCCCAGAACAACCATAACAGCCAACCATATAAGATATGGCAGTGTTGCGGCTTTAAAGTTGTCCTTGAACGCTCCGAAAAAAGTTCTGGTGGTATATCCGCGGTTTCCGCGGATGGATTTATGTACCGTGTAATACAACGCGGTGGTCGATGCTCCAATCGTGAAAACCGGAATGCAGCAGATCACCCATAAAATACTGACCCACACACAGTCCACAAGTTTTCCCAGCATCTGAAATACAATATTATCCCAATTAAATTTCACGCTTGTTCCTCCAGTCGCCCAATAATTTCTTCTGCGATCTCTTCTTTTGTTTTTCCATCCGTAGCTACGAGAATGTCTGCAGCCGCCTCATACTTTGGCCGGCGTGCTTCCATCAGTTCAGAAATGTATGCAACATTCATATGACCGTTTAAAAGTGGACGGTCCGTACTGTTTTTTACACGTTCGTATATGGTCTGCGGTGTTGCCGTAAGAAATACAACGCTTCCCCCATCCCGCATGCAGTCTACATTTTCCTGTCGCATTGCCACACCGCCTCCACAGGATACGATTGTCGGCTCCTGCTGATTTAGTGACTGGATCAGTTTTGTCTCAAGCTCCCGGAAATAAAGTTCTCCGTATGTTTCAAAAATTTTGCTGATCGGCATTCCCTGTTCTTTTACGATACGCTCGTCCATCTCCACAACCGGATACCCCAGCTTTTGCTTTATCGCACGTGCAATCGTGCTTTTACCAGCTCCCATAAAACCGATCAGGAAAATATTTTTCTTTTCTTTATTCATGAAAAAATTTCTCCTTCACTTCTTCTACCGGCATATCCATACCTGTATATAACCGGAATGCAGCAACTCCCTGCCACAGAAGCATTCCCTTACCTCCAATACAGGTACATCCTGCTTCTTTTGCTTCCCGCAACAGTTTTGTCTCTGCCGGATTATAAACCGCATCGCATACAACCAATCCCGGGCGAAATGCAGATAAATCTTTTACCACACTCTGGTCATCCATCGGTTTCATACCAACGATCGTCGCATTTGCAAAAATGTCACTGGATGTGATCTCCTCTGTCATCTTTGCCGTATCCGCAATGTCATATACATTGACAACAATTCCTGGCACTGCTTTTCGGATCTTTTCTGCGGTCTGAAGAGTACGCTCAAAAAATGCATCCTTAATATTGAAAATCGTGATCTCTCTGGCTCCATCTAATGCACATTGTACCTGAATGGCTGTCGCAGCACCTCCACCGCCTGCAACCGTGATCTTTTTTCCTTTGATATCTACACCATGGTCTTTGAGATTGTGAACAAATCCCTCTCCATCCGTAATATATCCGGTTAATTTTCCATCGTCATTGACGATTGTGTTTACAGCTCCGATAATCTGTGCTGCTGGAGACAGCTCATCCACATACTTTGCCGCCTCGGTCTTATCCGGCATCGTCACATTGATTCCACGCATATGAAACAGTTTCACCGCGTCAAGTGCTTCTTTTACCTGATCTTCTTTTACATCAAATGCAACATATGCATAATCCAGCCCCAGCTTTGCAAAGCTGTAATTGTACATTGCCGGGGAACCGGAATGTCCTACCGGCGAACCGATCAGTGCAAGTAACCCTGTATGTCCTGAAATTCTTTCTTCCATCTTTTTCTCCTGTCCTTGTATGTTGGTTATATGATACCATAACTTTTAAATTAAGTACAACAATTCCAGTGGTCTTTGAATAAGTACCTGTGCTCTGTTTTTACGAAGGAACTCCGCATCGCGGAATCCCCACATGACCGAAACACACGGAAGTCCCGTGTTTTCCGCCGTCTGAATATCCACCTCGGAATCTCCTACATAAATGGCCTTCTTCGTGTCCGTTTTTAAAATTTTCATGGCTTTTTGTACCATATCGGGTGCCGGTTTTTTTGCCACACCTTCCATCTCACCGATTGCCGTAGTCATATAACCCTGGAAAAAACGTTCATCCAATTCTTTTACTGCCGAGTCCAGCTTATTGGATACAATTGCTGTCTTCACTCCGCGCGCCTTTAATTCAGTCAAAAGATGCATGATATCTGGATATGGCTTTGTATGATCCAGACAATGCTCCCCGTAATATTTTTTAAATTCCGCAAATGTCTCTTCAAACTTCGGGTTTTTCTCCCCATCCGGCACGGCACGCACCATCAGCATGCGCACCCCGTTTCCTACATATCTGCGCACCTGATCCAGCGTACAAGTCGGCATATTCTGTGACTCCAGTGCCGCGTTGGTAGCGTTTTTTAAATCTTCCAACGAATATAACAAGGTTCCGTCCAGATCAAAGATCACACTTTTTTGCTCTTCCTGCTCACCGGAATCCCGATAGATTTCTTCAAACAGATCTTTACGCATAATCCGGATATTGTTGATCGTATCACTGCTGTCAACCATGTAATCTCCAACCCGGCCAAGTGTATACTGTTCGTTTTCATCTTTATCCCGGAACAGTTTTACCTTGCGCTCCAGCCTGCGTGCACGAACAATTGTAGTTCCCTTTGGCACGCAGACCTTTGCACATTTCATCGGTTCTACGATGATTCCTTTCTCTACATCTTTGATGGTAGGTTCATACTCTGCATTTCTCAGATCAAACTTCCAATCCGTGTAAATCCGGAATTCTTCCATAAAAGCCTCTTCATTACGAAAGAAACATTCCCCTTTCGGTCCAATGATAAAAACAATTCCTGCTTCCACTGTAGCTTTCATATCTCCCTGCAGAGTCCGCACAGTCACCTGCGTTCCCTCCGCAAAGAGATCCGTTGCCCGGACATATCCCCACGGAACGGAGCGTCTGCAGTACGTCTTTGCATCCTCTGCCTCTATTCTGCAATCCTGTGCATACACAATATCGGTATTTCCCATATAGTCCCGCATACGCTGCTCGATAACAGATTTAATACCCGAAGCTGCTGGCTGTTCATGTCTTCCCTGTGCATCATACTCCATGCGCGGTGCAAAATGATGTTCTTTGCAAAACTTTAAATATTCCTGTGTCATCAATTCCATCGGAATCAGGCCACCCGCTTTTTCCAGATGTCCTCCACCGGAACCAATTCCTTTGCACAACTCTGCCGCAAGTTCACTCGCCTTGACTTCTTTCACACAGCTTCTCACTGAAAACTTCACACCTTCTGGTTGCAGATTAAATGCCACACAGATATCAATCGCATCCACTTCCAGTACCAGATCGGAAATCAGTCCGAGAATATTCGGATCACACTGCCCCACTTTTACAATCGCGGCACGAAATTCTTCTACATAATCCGTATGAAGAAGTGCTGCTCCAGCAACTTCCAGTTCTTCCAGCGAAAGATTGGCATTGCGGAGTTTCCTCATGATTGCCGGGTCAAAGTTTGCCTCGTCACGCAGATCCCGGTCTAGCGGATGTACAATTTCCGTCAAACTTCCGGTATCCGTATATAATCCATAATACAGTGCTGTTGACAACTCACGATTACCTCGTACATCAAATCCTTCTATTTTGAGCATATTCCAGACCAGTGTCGAGCACGCGCCCAGATTAGAACGCACCTCGGAAAGCTCTGGTAATTCCGTGCAGATCCGGTGATGGTCAATTACAGCAATATGTTCTGCTTCAAACACTGCAGAATTTCCGGAATGGTACTGGCAGTCCACCATCACCAATAACTCTGGTTTGTGCAGATAATCCACATGCTCGATTGGTATTTTCAGATCCCGGATCAGCATCACCAGATTCGTTTTCCGGATCACATTCTGCCCTCCGTAAATCAGACGTGGTTCTTTTCCTTTGGATTTCAAATACAGATAGACCCCAAATCCACATGCAATGGTATCTGCATCCGGATTGTCATGGCACTGTATTACAATATTGTCATACGCTAATAACTCACTCAGTTTCATCTTGATTCCCCTTGACTGATTGTTCTACTTGCTTTTTAGATTATATGGGAAGAAAAAGCTGCTGCGGTTCTTTTTGTCAAACATCGAATTATATTGCAGCATATGATACTTTTCAATCCATTCTTTTTCTTCTCCCTCGGCCTCATCGATATGCAGATAGCAACCTTTACTTTTGGAATAATAACCTCTGGAATTGATGGCTGGAACAACCTCCTGCATATCTGCCAGAAACTTATTGTATGCCGGAAGCTCAATTCCAGCCCGTTCCAGTACCATGGTAGACAGATAATCAAGACTGGTAATGTCTACCGTTTCTTCCGGTGTATCATAATTGGTCCAGATAAAAAACGGAACTGTGTACAGTTTTTCCAGCTCATCTTCCGTCAGCCCTGTGAGTCCTTTTCCATTCAGAATCGGATAAAAATTACTGTTTAAGCTTGGCTGATGATCTCCAAAGAAAATGATTTCTACCGGATCATCTATCTTTGAAAAATAACTGATCAGGTTTTTTACTGCCTCATCACTCTCGTGTACCAGGGACAGATACTGGTTGGCATCCGTATAAGAACGTCCAACTTTATAATAATTCTCCGGAAAATTATCATAGGTTTCCGTATAACCACCGTGGTTCTGCATGGTAATTCCCATAAAGAACAGTTTTTCATTATTTTTACGGTTTTCATAACGCTTGATAATCTTATCATACAGTTCCTGGTCGGTAATATATTCCCGCAGGATCTTTGTCTGGTCAAAATAATCAATAAAGTGCATTTCGTCAAACCCGATATGCGGATACACCAGATTCCGGCTCCATCCGGTTTCATAATATGGATGCATGGCAATGCACGTATACCCGTCATCTTTCAGATTTGACACAATCGTTGTCGGAGTATCACTGATATATTGCTGATAAACAACGGATCCCATCGGAAGAAATGCCATGGAATTTCCGGACATAAATTCCCACTCCGAATTAGGAGTCTTCGCGCCAAATACCGACGAAAGTGCATATCCCTTCGTTGTATTCTCTTTCAAAGAATCGATAAACGGTGTGAGCGGCATGTTGGTCTGCAGATCCCCCAACACACTCAGATCGGAAAACGATTCATTCATAATGGCAATGATCGTCGGATTTTTTGCTTTTTCATTTGTTGTGCTGTAATCCTTTTTATCGGTTTGATAGGTTTTCTCCAGTTCTTTGATCTTATCTTTGGAATATCCTTCCGGAGCAGAAATAAAACTGTCACGAATCCCCAGTACGTAATTCAACAGATATCCATTGCGATAAGTTCCCTTCTGTTCCCACGTCTCTGTGTTTACATCATAAGCATTTGCTGCAATGATCACACAACTTAAGGCAATCGCCATCACAGAAATTACCCGCATCTGAATTTTTCCGGTAAACCGGACATGCCATTTGCGGACAAAAGCAATAAACAATGCTGCCAGAAAGATCACATATACTCCACGATCGTTCAATTGCAATTTATAATTTCCCGCCACACTCAGACCGGTTCCAATGGATCTGATATCGGAAAACGTAAATTCATTTCCGCGGAACAGATATACAAAATAGTCTACAAATCCAAACGAAAGCAGCGACACATGGGCAATGATGCAGGTCAGCCCACTGTTGTTCGTAAAAATCTGCACAACAAAATAGACAATCAGACAGCAAAGCACATTTAAAAAGAGCTTCTCGTACGTTGTCCTCGTAAAGTTTTCAGGATCAAGCAGCATATACTGTATCGAAAAAGTGGTGAGACAGGAACCTCCGATAAACAGAATCAGTGTCCAGAGCCACGGACACCGGTCATCCAGTTCCAGATGCAGACTTTTTACCAGATAGTACAGAAATCCATATGCGATCAATGCAACAATGGAAAAATCAATGGTCACATACATTACGACTGCCAATATAATTGCAATCGCCGCCCAGATGTTATTTTTTTTATCGTATTGAAGTTTGATTTTAAATTTTGGTTTCATGCCATTACAATACAACAAAATTCCCGGCATGTAAACCGGGAATCCTGTCTGAAATCTTAATTTTGTGTGAATTATTTCTTTTTGAAGTTTGTGTATCCCTTCTGCTTATATGGATGTGCAGCCCAGAGTTTATCTGCTGTTTCTTGCCAATCCTTTGCGTAATCTACGCACTTTCCACACAGGTGCTCAACCGGCTCCTCCTGTTCTACATCTGTAGAATGAGCTCCGGTCTCATGAACCATCTTCTGTAAAATCTCCGGATTCTCAAGCATCGGACATGGACGAAGCATGTTTTCGTTGAATGGCTGGTTATCACGGTAAGCCATAAACAACGGCTGCTTCAGACACTCAAGCAGGGATTTCTCGCGGATGTTTGCTCCAGAGTAGTGAATAAATACACATGGCTCTACATCACCCTTCGGGTTAATATGACAGTAGTTACGTCCTCCGGCGATACATCCTCCAACGTATTCACCGTCGTTCTGGAAATCCATAACGAAGATTTCTTTTCCACCTTCAAATCCACGAACTTCACGCAGTCTGTGGTAAATATATTCTCTCTGCTCCTTGGTCGGCATCAGTTCCGGTGAAGCCTTCATTCCTACCGGCATCAGATGAAAATACCATGCGAAACGGCTTCCATGCTCGATCAGAAGATCAAAGAACTCATCACTGGTAACCGCATCCATATTCTTGCTTGTATAACATACACTGTTTCCAAAGATCAGTCCGTTCTCATGTAACAGATCCATTGCGTGAAGGACTTTATTGTATACACCTTCTCCACGTCGGAAATCGTTGGCATCTTCAAATCCCTCAAGGGAAATGGAAAGGGAAAGATTTCCTACACGCTTCATATCCTCGCAAAGCTTCTCATCTACAAGTGTTCCGTTTGTGTAGCAATGGAATGCGCAGTCATTGTGTTTCTCACACAGACGGATGATATCAGCCTTGCGCACCAGTGGTTCTCCACCGGTCATCATATAAAAATATACGCCCAGTTCCTTACCCTGTGTAACAATGTTGTCTAACTCATCAAATGTCAGATTTAATTTATGACCATACTCTGCTGCCCAGCATCCTGTACAATGGAGGTTGCATGCACTGGTCGGGTCCATAAGAATGAGCCACGGAATATTGCAGTTCTCAATTTCTCTCATTTTACGAATCTTCTTGGTTCCTGCAAACGCTGCCTGATATCCAAGATTCAGTGCTGTCATCTTGGCAACATGCGGATCTGTCTCATCCAGAAGACGATTCACATAACGCATCCACTTGCTGTCCGGATTCTGAATCATTTTCTTTGCGCCTTCGTATGCCTCAGAACGGAAATTGCTTCCCATAAACTTCTGTGCAAGGTTTACAATATTGAGCAAACCTTTCTCTCTGTCCTTATTCAGACTCTTTAACGTAGCATCGATAGCGAGCGAAAACGCCTGTCTTTCTGCCGCATCTTTTAAACTTGCCATTTTCTTACTCCTCCGTTTTCTTTCTTGTGTAAATAAATCATAAGATATTTCATCCATTGGAAGTATAGTTGCTGTCTCTTATACACATCTCCGAGCCCACGAGACATCTCAGGATCTC
>ERZ1027282.93-NODE-93-length-17163-cov-6.565408_pt1 | contig 17163 bp, 6 predicted proteins | sample MGYA00519241_ERZ1027282 | MGnify/ENA primary metagenome ERZ1027282 (study PRJEB26926, sample SAMN06165075) | human gut metagenome | biome: ENVO:00009003; feature: ENVO:2100002; material: ENVO:00002003 | host: Homo sapiens | place: USA | collected 2012 ...
GAGATCCTGAGATGTCTCGTGGGCTCGGAGATGTGTATAAGAGACAGAACATATCCACTGTACCTATATAAAGAGAATGCTGGAATATACATGCATAATTAATTATATATAATTTACCGTTATCATCATTATATATAGATGCTTCACCATTTAAAATAGGGGAAGACGGTGATAAAACATTTATATACCCCTTATTCTCCCAAAGAATATAATTTTCTTGGATAAATTTTATTAAGGAAGTTTCTCGAAGACTTGACGACTGTGTATTTGCACAAGAAAATCCGAAATAAGTACCCGATGGTGATTTAAATGCTATTGCAAATGAATTACTGATAGCCAAAACATCATGCGATACATTTCGCATTAATAAGGTTGTGTAATATCCAGATGGTAGATTTTGGCTGAAATATTGATTCATATTTGCTGATTCTACATCGCTCACCCACACCCCTACCTTTAGAGCCTCTATTGTTATGGACTGGTCTTTGATTAGGGAGATTGAGGTGGTGGAACGGTTCGGATAGTTCCATGTTCCTGTTCCGCTCGCTCCCCATGTTGTCGTACCTCCTGCTTCCCACCAGTAATTGCCCGGCTTTATCTTCAAGACCACCTGTCCGCTCGTGTTTGTAGTGCCGCTATATGCTGTGCTGGTATTGTTGCTTGACAGCTTCACTATTACACCACTTCCTACGCTTGTTCCTGTATTCGCGTCCTTTACGGTTATCGTTATCGTCACCTCACTTGGTACCAGCTTGATTGTAAAATTAGAGGTGTTCGTGTTGGTGGTGTTCAATGTCACGTATCTTGTCGCACTTACTATGTATCTGTTTGTCAATCCGGACACATATACCGTCGCTTGTCCGGCACTGTTCGTCGTTACAGTCTGCGTCGCATAGTTTGCTCCTAATCCACCGGAAGTCTGATAGCTACCGTTTAGACCATACATATTTATTGTAGCTCCACTTACAGCCGCATTTGTGTAACTATTCTGTACAGTCACTACAATACTCTTTATCGCTGTAGAATAGAATGCTGTAGCGTCATAATTATGTCCTATATTACTGAAATTATAATTAGGAGTGATGGAATACGGTGTTTCGGTTGTCGTTGTACCCGTCACAAAATAATTCGCCAATTTTGTCGTTATTGTTGTTGTGATACCTGCTATCCATGTATATGTAGCCAGATAATACACTACTTGGTTAGCTGTTAATGATACGGTTGTCGCTACTCCTGCCGTTGTGAATACTGGCTTTACTAAATTAGCAGTTCCCCAATATCCTAATACCGGGGTTGAAAATGGTACTCTCAATCTAAACTCCGTACCTACACTCTTCGTCAATCTTACCGCATTCTGTGTAGTCGTTGCTGTAGGCATTGTTATCGTCGTGCTTCCTGCTACCCAGTAGCTCGTACCACCACCCCATGACAATGTATATGAACCTGCTATCATTGGACCGAATGACACTTGACCACTACTATTCGTCGTTCCACTAAACGTGACAGACGACAAACTCTTATTCGTCAGTGTTACCGGACATCCGTTCGCGTTCCCTTTTACCGCACTCTGATAATAGTCCTTCATTGTTATTGTGATAGAAGAACTTGTCTCGCTCATTTTCAGATTAAGAGGGCTTGCTTGGCCTGCCGACAATGTACCAGTCAGTTTATTGTAGTTCGTCTTGGAAAACGAATATCCTCTGCCTATACTACTTCTGTATGCAGTCCAATTACCGTTACTATCTGTCGTGCCTGTCTGTCCAAAATAGGAACATGATACACTGCTTATATTTGTCCCATAATTAGAACTCTTTATGTTAAATGTCAGACGTGCAGTTATATTCAATGTCATAGTCCACTTCTCATTTTCATTAGTCCATGTGTGACCCTGCGAAGCATTACTATAATAACTTACATAATTTTTCGGTGTATAGGTGTAGTTTATACCTGCATATACCGTATTTGTTTTCTTTCCGCTCGCATCCAACGTTATTTCTCCTGCCGGGGCATTCGAGCTTGTAGGTACACTTCTTACTATCACTGCACCGCTTAAGGCATAGGTATTGATATTAGGAACCTTCTCGACAACTGTCAGTGTCACTGTTCGTGTCGTTCTATTCATCGTCACTGTATAGGGAGATGTCTGTGTGGCAGTCACTGTTCCTACATAATTGTTAAAATACTGTGCCGTAGCGGTCATTTGTCTGTCTAATCCACTTCTATAGAAGCTTCCTCCAGACGGAAGTGTCTGTCCGAAATAGGTTATCGTTCCTGCAAGTGCATTGTTAGTATTGTAAATATTTGCTACCGTATTAATAACTATTTTCTGGTTGCAAATCAGATATATTTCCTGGAGCTGTTCTGCTGCTGTATAAGTCAGTGCAGTATTTGGATTACTGTAATAATTAGCTCTTGTTGTCGGTGTAAATGTTACTGGCGTACCTAAATAGCATACGAAAGACACGTTACCGTTTGTATCAAGCGTCAAAGGACTTGTAGAAGCTGCCGGACTGAAATTCATCTTCATGGACGGATAAATAAACGTTCCTCCTCCGCTATACGTTTCTTTTACTGTAAGAGTAACTGTAGCGGTTGAACGTGTCATTACCACATTGAACGGGGACGCACTGCTTGATGTTATACTGCCTCTATAATTACCGTGATAAGTGGCTGTGATATCTACGTTTCTCGTTACAGAACTCCTATACAGTGATACATTACCGCTACTGTCAGTTGTTCCTGTCTGATGAAAATATGATACGGTAGCTCCACTTAAATTCGTTCCGCTCGGTACGTTCGATTTCACGTTTATAGTTATCTTTGCCGTTACCGTCAAATCCATAGTCCATGACTGATTGGCGGCTGTATAGGTGTGTTTCTGTGTCGGATTGCTGTAAAAATTAGGATGTCCTACTACTGTAAATGTCATTTCCGTACCTATATATCCGTTGAATGTCACTGCACCGCTCGCATTCGTAGTAAGTGTTCCGGTTGCACTTCCTGCCGTGTATTTTATCTGTAAGTTCTGATAATAAGTTGTTTGTGCTGGCGTTACTTCTCTTACTACAAGTGTAACTGGATTGGCTGCATGTGTCATTACGATGTTGAACGGATTCGCAGAATTGTAGGCTATCTGTCCGGTATAGGATTCCAGATTTGAAGCGCTTACTGATATATTACGAGTGTTAGCACTCCAATATAATACTGCATTACCGCTACTGTCTGTTGTCTTCGTTTGACTGAAATAAGTTACTGTAGCTCCCGACACATTCGTTCCAGGCACGTTGTCCTTCACATTTACAGTTATCTGTTTTGCACAAGTGAGATTCATGTTCCATTTCTCACTGGATGTAGTAAATATATGTGTTTGTTGATAATTCGTGTAAAACGGTCTTCTGTCCGGTGCTGATATGGTGAATGTGATAGGAATACCTAAATATGCCTCAAAAGTGTTTTTACCTGCATCTACTGTTCCATTTCCTGCTGCTGATGTATAAGCAAGTGTAAAGTTGGTATTATTGTCAAGAATTACACTTGCACCACCCGGTATCACTTCATATTGCTGTACTGTCACTACATGCTTATTTCTTAGCATCGTAACATTAAGCGGTGAAGCTGTAGTAGGAGCAATGGTTCCGTTTACCGTGCTGTAATCCTCCTTGTCTAAAGAATAATCCTTTTCCAGTGCTGACCGGAACAATGAAGCGTTTCCGCTTGCATCCGTCGTCACTATCTGTTCGTTGTAAGTTACCGTTACTCCTTGGATATTGTTTTTCGCATATACATCCTTTACATTGACCGTTATCTTTGAGGTTACATTCAAGTTGAACGGCCATATCACACCGTCTTCGGTCCATGTATAGGATTGTGTCGGGTTGCTATAAAAAGCCGGGTATGAATCAGTCGTAAACGTGTATTCCAGTCCCTTTATCAATAACTGATTGGTATAACCATTTTCATCCAAAGTAAGCTTTATCGTTCCTGCCTTGGATGTCATTGTAATGGTCTGATTTGACAAGTACGCTCTTCCTGCCGTACCGTACACCTCCGAAACTTGAATACCTGCGTTAATCAATTCATATTGTACTTCTACATCCAACACTGTACCACTTTCATTTTGAGGATGTGAAAATGTATCGGATGAAACCTCACCTGCAAGAACCTCATAGGTGTATTCTCCTACCGGAACATTCGGCATCACTATCGTTCCTTCCGCGTTCGTCTCGCCCTCAAACACAATATCCGGCAATGCGTTGTTTGTCACACGTACCAAAATTCCGTCCGGTGGCAAAACTCCTTGTGTTGATACATGGAAAGTAACTGGATATTCCTTTGCCTCCAATTCAATATCCATTCTTGTTTCTGTTCCGGTAGGCTTGAAATTCCCGGTCTTAGTATTGTAATGCTGCTTGCTTACACTGTAAGACATATTTACTGGAGATATGTACATTTGCACTATTCCATCTGTATTCGTCGTTCCTGTCTGGTTCACAGACATTCCGTTGAACGTCACTGATGCGCCACTTAACTCACCATACAGATTGGATGTGATATATACCGGAATTCTCTTTGAACATGTATATACAAGGTCTTTTGTGTTCGCATCTCTATAATTGACTGTAGCTATTGCACCATTTCCAGAATAGAATCCTACTGGCTGCACCTGGAAACGTTCTGCAATCCCTACATATACTGTTTTTGTAAATTGTCCGCTTGCATTTGTCGTTACATTCGCACCCGAAGATGTACTATTGTCGTTGTAATAGCATGCAAGCACAAGACCTGTCTTTACCGGATTTGATGCTGTAGTCGAAATAGAGGGTATTATTTCTTTTACCGTGAATGTGACTGATTTCGTTCTTCTTGTTAATACTGCTGAATGCGTCTTGTCCGTAGGCAGATAGATATTTTCTGTCTTACCGTCGAAATTACTGTTTCCACCTCCATAGGTTATCGTATAATTTCCAGGCGGTATATTGAAATTTCCATTTCCTTGTGATGTCAATTGTCCGCTTTCATTCGTTGTTCCAGAAAAACTATATGCTTGTGAAGATGTTCCACCCCATGCACTCGTAACCGTTACTGGACAACTTTCTGCCGCCTTGGAATAGGGGTTACTTGCTGTCAATGTCAGGCTGAATGTCATTGCAGCATAACCCATGATTATATCCATATAATCAGCCGACAACGGGGGTGTGAATGTTCCGGTCTTTTTCGTATGGTCTGTTACTGTACACTCATAGCTCATTGCAATAGGTGAAATGTACACTCTTGCCGAACCATCACTTCCGGACGTAACGGTTTGAGGCAGTGACATTCCGGACACCTTTATAGTCGCATTTTCAAGCGGTCTTAACGTGTTCTGCTGCTTCACCCGTAATTCTGTCTTCTTCGAGCATGTAATTTCCATCAGTGTAGGTACACTCGCACCAAAGCCCCAGTTCTTGATTAGCAGACCTTCATTCTCATAGAAACCTTTCTCTTTTATTGTCAACTGATAATCAATACCCGGCATTACTTCCGGAAATATCTTTCCTGCCGCATTCGTCGTGTATTCCCGTACATTATCATTGTACATGTTCTTTACCGAAATAACAATTCCGTCCTTAACCGGATTGAAGTTCAGAGCAGCTTTCTGTTCAGCAGTTATCTTTACAGTCACCTGGCTTACCGGGGTCGTTATCGTCACGTCCACATAGAAAGCCCTTGGCTCTGCATCACGTGTCACATTCGGCTGCACTGTCAACATCGTACCTTCCAGAGACGCTATTTCGTCATTCGATATATTGAATTTCAATTCAGCACCTCCACTTGTAAAATCGTATGGCTCATCCTCACCACCAATTTCTGTACGTCTGAAAGTCTTTACATGTTCCATCAAATCAAACGTCACTCCTTTGTTAGGAACAACGAAGTTTCCCGGTGTATGAACTATGTAATAATAACTATCATTGGATAACGTCTCGGCTGTATTTTCACCACTGAATCTTACCGTCGTAGCATCACCGGATACACCTGGAATATTCTCTATTACGTCAACTTCCGGTTCGATTTCCCTTCTTGTCATAGTGAAAGGAAGGTCTATATCCTTCAGTTTTTCGAGTGTTATCGCCTGGTTTTCTACTGCGTCATAATATCTGTGTGTCGCGTTCCAAGTATATTCGCCTGCCTCCGCTCCAAGCTGCAACACGCCTATGTCATTCGTATAGCCAGAATCCACCTTAATTCCGGTCCCCTTGTTTATCAATTCGATATATACACCGGAAATAGGAGCCTTCGTTATCGCATCCGTTGCGGTATATGTTATTACCGTGTCTCTCAATTCCAGGTAAATTGTTTCCGGTACATCCTGGTCCTTGATAGTCACCGTTCCGGTGTATCTCTTATAGTTTCTATGCGTTACCGTATATTCATAGTCACCGTTTCCAAGTGTCACGCTTGCAACACCGTTAACGTTCGTTACACGCGTCTCTCCGTTTATCTGCAATTCCGCACCCTGGATATAATTACCGTTCTCAATGTCCCGTACAGTCAAGCGGAATGTATAGAAGGCTTGCTCCAGTTCCACAATCTTAGATACTTCCGAACCTTCCACCACTATAAAATCATTAACGGACATATAACCGGACTTGAAAGCCGTATATTCATAGGTTCCGTTCGGCAAGCTTATAATCGCTATACCTTCCTTGTCTGTTAGATAGGTAGAACCATTTATCTTTATCGTTGCTCCTTCCAAAACCATATGGGTAGCAGAATCCAGCACTGTAAACTTTATCGCATACGGAATTGCCGTCATTTCGACGAGAATACAATTAGGGTCTTCTCCGACAATCTCAATTTCCTTTACAAGGTCTTGATAATCTTCTTTTGCAACCCTCATTTCATATTTCCCGGTTTGCAGCCCCATGCTTGCCTGCCCTTCGTTATCCGTCTTTTCCTTTATGTCATTTATTGTGATGTTTGCTTCCGGAATATAAATACTTCTGTTTCTGTCAATTACAGCAAAATTTACATTCATTTTTGTAAGGAACATTCTTTGAAATATATCTACTGGCTGATTTTCAACCGTAAATACACTTTCTATGGTCTGGAAACCCGATTTTTCAAGCTTGTATTCATAGGTTCCCGGCTCCAAATTAATGACCGCCTGTCCCTTATCGTCCGTTTCAGACGTGTACACGCTTGTCGTCACCTTGACACCCTGCAAAGGAGCTTCTCCTTCATATACAGTAAACGTAACCGGATAGGGTGTTGCAATGAAATCATTTATGTTTATATAAATAGGGTTGTTCAGAACGACAAACTCCCCTGTCTTTTGCGTCCAGTTCGTTTTTGATAATATGTACGAGTATTCCCCATTTTCCAAAAGAATGTTGGCCGTACCGTTACTGTCCGTAATGATTACCTTGTTTCCTATTGTTATGTATGCACCCGGTACGGCTACATTCTTGGTATTGGTTACGGTAAACGAACACAAGTATTTCTGTGACGCTATAACCGATTGAGAGCCTTTATATATATCGCTTTCTCCTGCCGGATAGAAAATATTAGACAAGCTGCTACCCGAATCATACAGAATGTTTCCTTCCAGGTCTCGCATTCTGAATCCCTTAATACGAGGCAACATATTCAAAGGCACTTCTTCGTCAAAATAGGGGAAGAAGTATTCGTCCGGTACATACTTCACGCCTTCCGCAGTCTTCACTACTTCCAGCAAATCATCCCATTCTACCTTTTTGCCTGCTTCCCAGAAACGGAAATCCAAATACTTAGTCATTGCAATCTGGATATTTTTTCTTACATCCGCAATCACTGCATTAGGTGACAATTCCACACGGAAATCTACCCCCTCTTCGCCACCTACATACATCCATTTTGCATTCTCAATCACAATTCCAAGCGTATTCCCCTGCAAATCAAGTTCGGTCAATCCGAAATAGGGTGTAGTTTTTGTAAGCAATTCTTCCAATTCATCGTCCGTAAAGAAAGACCCGTTTTGGGTTACAAGGTAGATGTGCGTCTTTCCGTCCTCACCCAAACCGACATTCATAACCTTTAGAATGCGTGAATCCAAATCCTGGAATATCTGTGTCCAGCCTTCCATAGTGTCGGTGGAAAGCTTGTTGTTGTAATTTATTATTCTGTTTCTGAATGTTTCATCGTCCTCATAATCACGTCCACCAATAGCTGCATATTCATTCGTGCACTCTATATGTGTCAACGGTCTTGGTGATACTTCGGTAATACTGTTCGCCTCCACATTGGTAGCAGACCCGGTGATAACGCTTCTTACACTGATATATCCATATCCCGACTTATCAACCGTAAAAGGCTGGTCTACAGTAAATTGCACTCCATTCTTTGAAATAAACTTTGTCCCTACCTCATAATGCGTGCCAGGCTCGGCAAAAACACGTACATAAGTAGAGGAACCAAGCGCTTCTTTTCTCGGACTTACACCGAACAACGCGGCTGATTTGTCCAGATATTCGCCTGTTGCCGACTTTGGGAAAATCTGCGCCTCCACTATGGCAATATCCTTTATCGCTTTTTGCGCCACCTTTGCAGTACCATAAGCGACACCATTAAGTACCGAACCGTCCGCAATGTTTGAAACGCGGTCGGTCTTGTTTAAGAACATTTCAATCCACAAATTCTTTAAATTTGCAATCGTATTCGCTGTTTTAGTAATCATTGTAAATATATTTAAATAGGAACATTAATAACAAAATCTTCTCTCGTCACGGTTGTAGCCTTCACCTTCATAAACACCGCGTCTTCTTTTTTTACCAAATCAAGAAGCTCTGCACTCGCCCATCGGTTATCTCTTTGGAACATGTTCATAAGGGCCTTAAATATTACCGGGTATTGTATTGCATTTGTTGTCTGACCTACAAAATCAGATGGAAGTCCGTAGTCCTTGAATTCCGGAATACAGCCTTTCAAAGCCTCCAATATGATTTTTAATGCCTGCTCCATAGATGTACCGAATTTCTTCACCTTCAAATCATCATTCTTAAACTCAAACTCCGTATCTATGTCTTTACCCAACACGTTCTCGCCTACCAGTGTATCTACCACATTATCCACATAGTTTACACCGATATTGCGAAGATTTACAGCAAAAGTATTACTTCCTTGACCTGCCTTATAATCCTCTTCTATAATGTATTGTGGTGTGGTTATAGAGGTCCAGTCGTCTTCCGGGTCCGTCATTGCGATTTCTTCCGCTACATTTTCAAACGTCTCGCCTGTCCTTAACTGCTTGTCAAGCTGTAGAGTGTTCTGTCTTCCAAGCGTTGCACTTCTTAACCATCTGTCAGAATTTTTTATTGTCAATATCTTTGTTTCCACTTCCGAAAAATTGTCTAATATTTCCCACATAGAAATATCGTCCAACTTGTTTTCATGGAGTTGAAACATAGGCTCTACGATATTGATTTGTGCAATCATCTTGTCAAGTTCGTAAAATGACTGTGCGTTTATCTCGCCTCCCTGGTAATAGTCCACTATATAGGGGTAATGATTATTACAAAAATCAACATAATCCTGGAAGAACTTCTTTATGTCGTACCCTGTAATATTCTTGAATTTGGCGTATGCCGTTTCCATTACTGCATCCATCCTTTATCCTCCTTTTATAACAACGTTGCTAAAGAAGCCGCCAAATCGTTCACACCTTTCTGTATTGCTGCGGCCGTACAAATTTTAGTGAGTGCTGTTTTTGCTTTCTGTTCTCCTGCTACAGCTTCCAAAGGCGCTATCGCTGTCATTGTAAGCGAATATTCCCAAATCATATTGCGCTGCAAACTCTGATTCAACACCAACCCTGTAGGAGGCACAACTACCAAATAACTCTCACCCAAAGCCATATTATAAAAGTAAAGACGGAATGGCAAGCCGTCCTTATCCACACCGTTACTTTTTGATATGATAGCTTGCAATATCTTCGTGCATCCATATCCATTTTTTACAGATGGGTCAAATGAAGCTGATTTTAAAGAATTCGTACTTTTCCCCGAAACATCGCTTAAACTCCATTTTCCGGCTGACAGACTATAGGCCGCTCCTGCCAAACTTGACGCACCACCGCCAAGCGACAACAACAACTTGAAAGTACGTCCGAAATCTCCTCTTATCGTTATATCCTGCGGTACAAAAGTAGGAGAAGACAACACCGTAACGCCCCCTGCCGTATTCCTTATGTTTTCCCTTTTTGCTTCCGTCTTGCTTATCGCATTCGGGGTAATAGGGAATGTGAAAAAATCTATCGTATTGTTCTTTGAATCTGCCAGTTCAAGCGTACAAAGATACACCTCAAAATCGTTCGGAAATTGAGATGCTAATATAGCTCTTCCAGCCGTCTCTATCAAAGACCCTGCTTTTTGTATTGCTGATTGTGCGACATTTGCCATTGTATCAATTATTTCTTCAAAAATACAAAATTCTTATCAATCCGAAAAAGTTACCGTGCTTTTTATTCCATCAAACTGCAATGGGTTAACTGCCGCTACCGCACCGACCCCGGCACCGAATCCGGCTTTACCTCCATCCATCGCAGCCGAACTTGCAAGCGCTGTTTGCCATGCGTTCTTTAGCGTCATTATCTGGTTCTCCACATTATTCAATAGCTGTATCAAAGTGTTCGCTAGTGTTAGAGGTTCCTTCGCATTGTTTATATTGACTTTCTGTCCGGTCATAAGCTTTATTAGGTTCTGCGTTAACTGAATCATTTCCGCATCATTGTCATAGCCCAGCACTACACCGCTTTCATCCATTGTTATATGGCTTTTCCCGTCGTGGAAATTAACGTCTACAGTGTTGGGGTCGGCCTTTATTACGGTTGTCTTGTCCTGGGTCTTCCACGTAAAATTAGCCTCTTCCATGTTCATAGTGAAACGCCTTATCTCCTTATCCTTTTCTTTCACGTCCTCGACCACATTAACAACTTCCGCAATAACTTCGTTATATCCGGTTACCTTCACCTTCTTGGAAGCCACTATCTCGGCTTCCCCCGAACTCTGCAATCTTATCTTATGTTTTTCGTTACCTCCTAATGTAACGTTGAAATTTACGGGCTTCTCTATAGAGGTAAGGTTCATGTTCCATTCCTGGTTACGTGGGTCTATCGTCATAGACATAGTTACCCCTTCCACCTGCTTTTTCATCCGTATAACGTCCTCGCTCCATGCCGGAACTTCATCATTGCCTATAAAGGTGCCTATGACTGTAGGCTGATTTAAAAAATCGCTGCTCGCTATCATTACCTGGCACCCCTTCTCACCCGGTTTTTCGGGAAACCATATGTTATTGATGGCCTCGTTGGTAATACGTGCATCATTACGGAATATACCGCCTTCCATCATCACGGCAACTATATTCGTTCTGAATACCGTATCTATATACGCTTCCCTACCTACATCCGTAGGTATCATTATATACCCCTTCATTATAGGCGGCAAATTGTTACTGCTTATTCTTGGTTCTCCTCCTGCCATTAATCAAGTCCTCCAAAAAATTTCCTGTTCAAAAAATAATCAAACTGCTGCTTGTCAACCGTCGGGTTGTCATAGGATGTTATCTGTCCGCTTTCCGCTTCCTTCGCCTTCTGTCTCAAACCGCTTAAATCCACCAACTTAAAATAATCGGGTGTAAATCCGGACGCTGATTTTTCAGAAACCGAATTGTCGTTTCTTTTTACCGCTTCCATCAGATTTCCTTTAAGTATAGGTACATAGAATCCTCTTTCCACCTGTAAAACGGTACGTCTGTCCACCCCGTCACGGTTAAATGATATAGTGTTGGTTACGTTCGTCACATAGAAAAACTCGTTCGTACTTTGGTTCAGCACGAAAGTTCCCACCTTTATGCGTCTGTCCCCGTTTATTTCTATCGTTCCGCACCGGGTAAAAGGTACATACATGTTGCTTTCGACAAGATAAATCAAATCATTCAGCATTGTTGCCTGGTAAGTAGAAAATATCTTCTGGTTTTCCGCTCCGTTCTGTATCATGCGAATACAGTACATGTCCACGAAATCCATTTTCCTGTTACCCCATCGTTCCACATATTCTTCCAAATACACAATAGGGACAAAAGCCAACCCCGGTTTATCACGTCCGCCTACCTGCGCATTCTGCGCGTGTAACTGGAACCAGGTGTAAACCCGTGGGTCGTAGCTCAAATTATACGATATTACATTATCCGGTGTTATCGTAATATAGTTTTCCGACTTGAAAGCGTCTTTTATTGCCTTCTCCGTAAACGGTGGCTGTCTTACAATGACATCAATCGTGTTTATATAGGTATCAAAGAAAAATTCTGTCAAAGGATATTGACAAATACGTTCCATGTACTGCATCAGTGTTCCGTTCGGGTTCCCCAGCCCCGTATCTGTCACAATCCTTTCCATTATATCCCCAGACACTTGCAGCTTGACAATCTGCCATATTCCCCTCACCTTCAAGTCCTGCTGTCCCGGAATGCTGTATGCCGTTATCCGCTTGTCTCCCCATGAAGAGAAAACTTCATCACTACACAATCCGATAGAAGACATTATGTTTATAATAAACCAAATGCATTCATTTATTGTTTTGTATCCCAAATTCCATACAAACTGATACTCACCACCGAACACATTACGTCCGTTCCATACGCCACCCGTTTTCCTTAACAGCCAGTTCTGTATAGTATCATTGACATTTTCCAGCGGTATGAAGTAGCTTCCGTCCTCCACAAACATTTTTGCAATATCGCGTCCGCTTATGACAGTGCTCTTTGAATTGTCTTCCGAAGAATAGGTCTCCATTACGCTGTCTACAAAACCTATCATATCCCAAACATTATAGTCCGGCCCGTTATTGGCAAGCTTGTTCAACGGCACAAACAAATCGTTGGCATTTTCACTGTCCGAACTTCCTTCCAGTCTCAGCCGCTCAAACCGGATAAACACTATATCATTTATCTGTACCACCTTTTCGAGATAGGATTTATAATCATATCCTTTAGGAGTTACAACCGGGAATATATCATAATATCCTGCACCGTACACGTTCGACATATTGGCATCCTTGAAGGGTGTTATGTTAATTGAAAACGTGCCGTTCTTGAATCCTTTGTCGGTAGAACATGTATTGACAAACTGACTTACATCCACAACCTTGTTTATAGCCTTGCAGTATATCCACACCTTAATGTTTATAGGCTGTACTTTTGTCCTTACTGACATTTCTTCATCCAGTGCAACCACATTGTCCGCTACATATCCTTCCTTATCCTGTAGAAGCTTTGTCAAATTTTCAGACCAATAAGCCGAAAAATCGCGTTGCTTCATGAACATGTCACTCTTTGACGCTTTTTGTATAAGCAAAGGAGAATCCTTTATAGGGAAAGAAAGTGGAGTGTTCGGCTTGATATATGGCAAATTCTTGTTTGAATACTCGTTCTTGTACTTCTCTTTCTCCCAATCGTCGTATGTAGCCCAGATAGCATCCAGGTTTGAAATTTTGGAAATCTCGTTTACCACGTCCATAAATTCCGGAACCGACAGTTTCTTTGCTTCCGGTGTATCTGGTCCCAATCCTTTTTGCCAATCGTCTATAAACGTTTGGGGTTCTACGTTGTACTTATAACTCTGTATGTTAAATATATTTACTTTCATCGTTCTTGCTGTATCACTTTATTTGCTTCCGACACTCCACCAACTCTTTCCCTTGCCCACTCGTCTAAAGCACGTTTAAACCATTGAGAAATAGCTCGTCCAGCATCCACTCCTCCGCTTACTGTACTCATATTGACTAAACCGCTTCCTCCTGTAGCAGATTGCTGAATTATCTTCTCTTTCGGAACCTCCAACTCTATATCAGCAACCTTTTTACCTCTGTCGTTTATTTCACTCACCAAATCTCTAATCTCTTTTAAAATATTGGCGCCTTCCGACATCTGGCGATTCATATCACCTGCCAAAATGGTTTCCCCGGCACCTACAGTCCTCCGTGCTGCGCCCCTGTCATAAGCTTCTGCGGGCGTTTCCTTAATCCTTTGACTTGCCTGTTTATACAAGTCAAACAGATTGCTTACAAGCTTAGACGGGTCACTATCCTTTTGTATCGTAGAATTAATGTCATTCCAGGACAAATTAGGGAATATTTCGGACATTGCCAAACGTAACTGTTCAGAACCTCCCCCAGTACGTTCTACAACCCTATTCAAAAAGTTTTCCATAACTTCGGGGTCTGCCGCTCCTGCACGTATCTTTTCCAGTTCTTCCTGGATTTCCGAATAGGATGTTTTGTCCGGCATAACTTCCTGGATAGACCGTACAAGCATTGCATTCGTCACCTCATCTTTTGATATTCCTTGTCCGGTGAATGCTTGCTGTACCCTTTCAAGTTGTCTTCCCTGCAATCCGGTTGCCTGGCGTATTCCGCTAAACATCGCTGCAAGCTCCTTTGCGTCAAACTCACCTCGCTTTGAAAGAATTTGGTCAGACTGTGTAACGAAAGTATCTAAACTTTCTTCCATTGTAGAGGCTATCTGTTCAAACGGAATGCCTAAATTTTTCATTGCCTGCTCGAACTCTCTGATAATTGCAGAAGCCCCGGTACCCGAATCCTGGTCTCCGAACCTCATTGCACCCTGCAAACGGTTGACCGCATTAGGTGACAATCCGAACAATCTTTCCGCAGCCATTACTGACTGCGTTTCTTTTACTGCATACGGGTCGTATTCATTGCCACCGACAAAACGCCCCCCTCCTGCACGTATCAATTCGGCACGTCTTCCAAGGTATGAAGCATAATCCATACCAAGCGATTCAGCCGCATAACTTCCTTCCCTTCCGGCTTGTCTGAAAGCTTCCCCGGCTGATACACCCATAACCTGTGCATACGGGATAACGCGTCTTTCACCTTCCGCATATTTCCCGAAAGTTGCCATCATCTTTTCGGCTGCAAGCTGTGCTGGCAATTCTATGCTTTTCGCTATCGTATCACCAATTAGAGGAATCCATCTAAAAGCATCTGCCTGGTTAGCGGCTTGTAACCGTGTATAATTTGCGGCCGTTTCCACGGTTCCTTGGTATTGGGAACGCGCTTCAAATTCCTGCTGCCGGAAATATCTTTCTGACAATACGTTCTTGGCGGTATTGAATGCCGTCAAAGCCCCCAAACCGCCCAATATTCCTTTTAATCCTCCTCCGAATATATTTAGTCCTCCTCCTATTCCGCCTGTACTTCCGGTAGGTGGTACAATACCGCCAGGTGTCCCCGTTCCACCTCCGAAACCCGAACCGGAAACGGCTTTCTGCATTTCTTCCAATATGTTTTCTGCACTGTCTTCTATAACAGATACAGAATTTGCAATAGTTTCCAGGTAACGGGTAATACTGGTTTTTTGATTTTCCTCACCCGACCCTTTTTCAAGTCCTCTTAAAGCGGAAATGACGTCACGTCCTATGTTATCCGTTACCGCTCCCAGTCTTGTAATAGCACGTATTATCCCCTCGTCGGAAAACTTGATTTCCGTCTGTCCGTTATCCGTTATTTCCGGTCTTCTCTGTATTCTATCGTCTTCCCTTAATAGAGGTCTGTTCGGCTGTTCAGAAACGACCTCCAAATTCCCTTTTTCCCTTATAGCGGTTGTATTCTCCGTTATTGTCTGGGTATTCTTTTCAATATTTACAACATTCTCGGTTATATTCTCCGTATGCCGTGAGTTGTCCGTTCTGTTTTCGCTATTATCTTGAAAGTTCTTGGAATTGTCAACGTTCGTAACTGATTCGTCTATATTCTCAACGTGTCTGTTTATCTCCCTTAACAGTTCTTTCTGTGTCTCCTTTGTAGTGGTCGGTTCTTCTCTTTCCGTTCCTCTTTCAGTAGGAGTAACACGTTCTCTTTCCGGTTTCCGTGTCAAATCCCACGTCATGGTACCTGTTTCCTCGTCTATGGTTGGCTCTACATCCGGTATGGGTTCCTGGACTTTTCTTCTTCTCCTTCTTCTGGGTGCTGGTCTTTCTTCCGGTTCTTCGGCTGGCAAAGATTCTTCTATATCCGTTTCCCGGTCCGTCCTTTGTTCTTCTCGTCTCGGTTCCGGCTGTACAGTTTCCTCTTTCCTTCTTGGTGATACATCCCATGTAATAGACCCTGTTTCGGGGTCTATGGTTGGCTGTTCCGGTCTTGGAAGTTCTTCTGTAGGCGGCTGTCTCCTTATCGGTCTTTCCGGCATAGGAGACGGTTTTTGCATTGTGGTTGCATCAATGGCGGCAGACTGTCTTTTAAGGTCAAGTAACAGCCTTTCCAGCTCGTTACGGTCCTCCATCAATGCAAGTTGTTCCCGTAGCTGTGAAATGCTTTTCTCGGCTTCCTGTGCGCTCTGCATGGAAGTCTGGTTTATCTCGCGGTACAAAGAAACCGCTTCTTCTCTCAACTGTCTTAGCGGTGTGGTGTCGGCCGCTATCCTAATCCTCTTATCCTCTGCCATTATTCCTTATCCTTTTGGCTTTCCTCGTATTCGGCCATCCGCGCCATTTCCTCGCGGAAGGCTTCAATCTGACTTTGCGTTATCTCCTTGGTATCGGTTTCCTGGTCTACCATTTCATCATAAGAATCTTTCAGCCATTCTCCGATATTCGGAACGTATTCAACTTTCTTTTCCTCGTCCTCCAAAGCCTGCTTGAACATCCGGTCTTCCTCGAACTCGAAAAGTTGTTGAAAAAAAGAACATTTCTTGTGTTCCTCGGACATGAAAGCAATGTTATGTTTCTTTCTATACCATCTGTCAAGCGGAAATTTATTATTCCATCTGACTACAAACGTTCTGAAATCTTCCTTTTTATTTCGCTCCATCATACAAAATCAATCAAAAATAGGGGCATAACCCGTAACAGACTACACCCCTATACTCTTTGAATAACTAAACTTTCAAACTATAGTGATTCTCGCTCGAATACTCTTATCGGTTGGGGTTCATCATTTTTTCAACTTCCTTAATAAAAGGCAAAACCTCCTTATTGTAAATGTCCCTTACCTCCACGTAGTCCTTGATACCAAGCTGTTTGAAAGAAGTTACCTTCATATCTGCCAGCAAGTCCGGCAACATCACTGTAAGCGTCGCTTCAATGTCTATCCTGTCTCTTATACACATCTCCGAGCCCACGAGACATCT
>ERZ1027282.103-NODE-103-length-16636-cov-6.786503_pt1 | contig 16636 bp, 7 predicted proteins | sample MGYA00519241_ERZ1027282 | MGnify/ENA primary metagenome ERZ1027282 (study PRJEB26926, sample SAMN06165075) | human gut metagenome | biome: ENVO:00009003; feature: ENVO:2100002; material: ENVO:00002003 | host: Homo sapiens | place: USA | collected 2012 ...
CAGCGTCAGATGTGTATAAGAGACAGGGTGTTACCCATACACAAGCTGGCCGACGGAACGTGGAAGTTTACGGGTTATGCGGGCCTTGCATCACATGGTGGAACGCTCGGACTTATGATAGCCCTTTGGCTTTACGTGCGCAAGACGGGAGTTAAACTTCTCACCGTACTTGACAACATAGCCATTGCTACCCCCATCACCGCCTGCTTCATTCGATTAGGCAACCTGATGAACTCCGAGATTGTAGGTAAATTCACGGGATCGGACGTGGGATTCGTATTTGTTCACCTTAACGAAACGCAACCACGTTACCCTGCCCAACTATACGAAGCCATTGCATACTTCCTATTTTTTGTAATAGGTGTAGCGCTTTACTTCCGTATGAAGAATAAGGTCGGCACAGGCTTTTTCTTTGGTTATTGCTTAGCCACTATCTTTGTATTCCGCTTCTTCGTTGAATACTTTAAGGAAGTGCAAGAACCATGGGAACTGCACATGCAACAACTCATTGGTTTAGATCAGGGTCAACTACTTAGCATTCCTTTCGTGGTATTAGGCCTATATTGCATGCTGCGAAAGAAAAAGTAACTATTATAAAAGAGCAAAATAAATTGATTAAAGGGTGTTCTATAGCAAATGCATAGAACGCCCTTTAATGTTTTGGCATTTTGGAAACAATACCATATATTTGCACCTTATAGCAACAGAATAAATAAAAAGAAATATGAAATTTTCAGTAGCCAATCCTATATACGATTCTGTATTCAAATTCTTAATGGAAGACGAGCGTATAGCTAAGACCGTACTATCAGCCTTACTTAAGAAGGAAGTAGTAAGCGTTGAAATGCGTCGGCATGAACACCCCAATATAACACGCGACAATATTTCAATGTTCCGTATAGACTTTGCCGCAAGAGTGATGCAAGATGATGGATCGACACGCTTAGTACTTATTGAATTGCAAAAGACCTGGTTGAGTACCGAAACGCTTCGTTTCCGCCGCTATCTCGCAGCACAATATAATGCAGAAGAAAACATGCTGAAAGAGAGCAATTCCGAAGCAGGCCCTTATGCTATACCCATGATTGCAATCTATCTGTTAGGTCACCGCATTGGCGACATTGACAAAGCCGTTGTGTATGTAAATCATAAAGCCCTCGACTACGACGGAAAAGAAATTGAAAACGGAGAGAACGATCCCTTTATCAATAGCCTTACACACGATAGCATCATCGTACAGATACCTTTGCTACATGGAAAGATTAACAACAAACTTGATCGTGTACTCAGTGTGTTCGACCAATCACAACGAGATGATAGCAATCAACACATCGTTCGCCTTGACATAAACAACTACGAAGGCGATTCTGAACTCATGCATCTTGTACATCGATTAGGACTTGCTGCTATGAACGCAAGCGTAAGACAAGAAATGGATGATGAAGACGAATTCTTTTCTGCCATAGAATCTCGTGATACGCAACTAATGCAGATGAATAAAAGACTTTCTGAAACGACTTCACAGCTGAATGAAACTACTTCACAACTGAATGAAACGACTTCACAGCTGAATGAAACGACTTCACAACTGAATGAGACGACAGCTCAATTAAAAGCTGTTGTCGAAGTCATGCTACAGAATGGCATGAGTGTAGAAACTATTGCAAATACCATCAATAAAAGTGCTGATGATGTAAAAGACCTATTAAAGTCTTAACAAGCCACCTCAGATTATGTCCCATTCTTAAAATATACTTAATCAGCTAACAAAAGATGACTAATAAGGTAAGTGTATAAGTATAAAATGCTTACCTTTGCTCATAGTCTTGTTAAGAAATCATACACTATCATTATAAAAATGCAAAACAAATTATTATTTGGAGTGTTGGCCGGAACGTTAGCACTCACTTCGTGTAATAATAAATTAGGATCGCTCTCAGCCGACAACTTTACCGTTACGCCTTCTCCACTTGAAGCTGTAAGTGGTAAAGTACCTTTCGATATTAACGGCCGCTTTCCCGAAAAGTACATGAAAAAGAAAGCGGTATTGAAACTCAAGCCTGTCATTCGTTATGCAGGCAAAGTCGCAGACCAAGCACAATATGCAGCTTTCCAGGGCGAAAAAGTACAAGGTAACGATCAAGAAATTTCATACAAATTAGGTGGAAACTTTAGCAACCGCTACAACTTCACCTTCGAGCCTGGTATGGAAAAGAGCGAACTTTGGCTTGAATTTGATGGTCAAGTAGGCAAAAAGAAAGCCAACGTACCTGCAGTGAAGATTGCCGATGGTGTATTGGCTACTTCAGAATTGCTGAAGAGTACCGTAACCTCTGCTCACACACAAACTGCTGCCGACAAATACCAATATGCTATCAAGCAAACCAAACAAGCACAGATTAAATATCTAATTAATCAAGCCAACATTCGCAACAGTGAGTTAAAGAGTACCTCTGTGCAAGACTTTATCAAAACACTGAGAGAGATTAAGGCCGACCAAAAGGGCTATATGCTCGACAACATCGAAGTGTCTGCTTATGCCTCACCCGATGGTGGCATGAAGCTCAATACAGCTTTAGCTCAAAATCGTGAAAAAACCTCTAAAGGCTACGTAGGTAAGCAACTCAAAGCCGCTAAACTCGACGCTGATGTTGACTCAAAATACACTGCCGAAGACTGGGAAGGCTTTAAAGAGTTGGTAGGCCAATCAAACATTCAAGACAAGGACATCATTCTTCGCGTACTCTCTATGTATGAAGACCCTGAAGAACGCGAGCAACAGATACGCAATCTCTCAGCTGGTTACAAAGAGTTAGCAGACGAGATCCTCCCCGAATTGCGTCGTGCCCGCTTGACCATCAACTACAACTTAATTGGCCGCAGCGACGATGAAATCGAAGAACAATACAAAGCTGATGCCTCTAAGCTATCTGTTGAAGAGCTACTCTATGCAGCAACGCTGACTGAGGACATAGCCGAGCAAAAGGACATTTACACCAAAACGTCTACACTCTACCCAGACGATTATCGTGCCTACAACAACTTGGCAACATTAGCCTACCAACAAGGTGACTTGACAACAGCGAAGAACTATTTAGCACAAGTTCCTGCATCACAGGCCGATGCTCCCGAAGTAAATGCCAACTTAGCGCTCATCGCCATGGCCGAAGGCAACAATGAAGCTGCAAACAACTACTTGATGAAGGCTACCTCTACTGAGAACTACAACGAAGTTTTAGGTAATCTGCAAGTAGCTGCTGGCAACTATGCCAAGGCTGCCAATTGCCTCAAGGGCGTTAAAACGAATACTGCCGCTTTGGCTCAAATCCTAAATAAGGACTATACGTCAGCTGCCAACACATTAAAGGCCATAGCTCATCCAGATGCAACAACAAGCTATCTCAAGGCCATTGTTGCAGCACGCACTAATCAAGATGCTGCCGTAGTAAGCAACCTCAAAGAAGCTTTTGCTAAGGATAGTTCTCTAAAGAAGCGCGCAGCTAACGACCTTGAATTCGTATCACTCTTCAACGACGCTGCTTTCCAAAGCATCGTGAAGTAAGACAAAAGTTTTATAAGCTCTATCACATACCCTATTTATCCCCCTCTCCTTAAACAGAGAGGGGGATAAGTTATACCTTAAATATCCCTACCCCACATATTAGCATATATATATGTACAAAAGTCTCTTTTACACATTGAAGCCAATCCTTTCAAGACTTCCCTTCTTCATAAAAAGCAGCTTATCCTCTATTCTACGTGAGGAACAGGGAGTAGGAAAAATCGTCACCTTTCTATTATTCGTTTTTACATTATTTACCTCTTGTGGCCCTGATAAGTCACACATGCGTTTTGAGGGAACGCTCAACGGCATTAGCGATGCCGAATTTTACGTATATAGCGAAGACGGAGCCTTTGAAGGCATTGACACGGTACGCATAACCGACGGCAAATTTACCTATGAACGTCAACTCACTCATGCTGCTATCTTTACCCTACTCTACCCCAACTTCTCACAAAGCTATATCATTGCCGAACCAGGCAAGACTATCAAATTAAAAGGCGATGCCTCAACCATTAGCGAGGCCACCCTTAGCGGCACAGAACAGAATGAAAAATTATCCGACTTTCGAAAGAAGCATGCCAACGACGTAGCCACCAATCAACGCTTAGCCGCAGCACAGTTTGTGCGTGACAATGCCAAGTCCTTGGCCGCAGTGGCAGTCTTTCGCATGTACTTTGCTAACCAACAATCCACCGACCCACAAACGGCACTACAACTGCTTAAACTATTGAAACAAGCACAGCCCAAGGAAAGTGCAGTTATAAGCCTTGACCAATTCTTCCGACCCATTTTTCAGAATGGTGAAGGACAACTCTTGCCTGCGTTTACAGGACAAACGCTCGACGGTCGCAAAGTCTCATCTGCCGACTATCGTGGCAAAAATCTTATCATTGCCTTTACAGGAGCTTGGCAGAGCGATTCTCGTTCACTTTTAGTACAACTACGTCGCAAACTACAGACGCTCAATGGCAAATGGTCTTGCCTTATTGTTTCACTTGATGTCGACCGCAACTTATTACGCTCTAATTTGCGTAACGACTCTATTACCTATCCCGTCATTTGCGACCGTAAAGCCTTCGACTCACCTTTGATCAATCAATTAGGCGTACACTATGTGCCTTCATTGATGCTGATTAACGCCCAAGGGCGCATCATACAGCGCGATGTAACTCAAGTACCAGATGCAAGACTTTAATTCTTTTGTTGACGAGTTGATGGGATAACCAGTTGACGGGTAAGTTTCTCTTTCTCCATTTCATCAACCCATCAACAAAAAGGAAAAACTTACTCCTCAACTCATCAGCCCAAAGAAAGCCCTCGTCAAACTAACAAAAACATATACGCTATGCTCTCCACCATTCATACATCAGCAGTTAACGGACTCACGGCAATGCCCGTCTTTTTAGAGGTGAATGCTACCACTTTGCCCGAACGACAGGAAAGCAAGCCTATTTTTATGATGGTGGGATTGCCCGACAACGCAGTACGCGAAAGTCGCCTACGTGTTGAAGCAGCCTTAGAGACAAGCCGCCTAACAATTCCGCACCAAAAGAAATATACGATCAACTTTGCTCCTGCTGATGTGCGCAAAGAAGGGTCAGGCTACGACCTTCCCTTAGCCATTGGTTTGTTAGTAGCTGCTAAAAAGTTGCAATGCGATGCTTTAAGCCGTTACGTTTTTGTGGGCGAATTAGGACTTGATGGTTCAATACGTCCCGTAAAGGGCGCACTATCTATTGCTATCAAAGCACGCGAACAAGGCTTTGAAGCCCTATTTGTGCCTAAAGAAAACGAGCGTGAGGCTGCTGTCGTCAACAAGCTCAAAGTATATGGTGTGAGCAGTCTGATTGAAGTAGTTGCCTTCCTACAAGGAGGCCTACAACTTCAGCCCGTAGTAGTCAACACACGCGAAGAATTCTATGCTGCCCAAGCCCAAGCAGGCCCCGACTTTGCTGACGTAAAGGGACAAGAGGCCGTAAAGCGAGCCTTTGAAGTGGCAGCCGCAGGCGGACACAACATCATACTCATTGGTTCCCCTGGTTGTGGCAAGAGTATGATGGCCAAGCGTCTTCCTTCTATTTTACCTCAACTTACATTAGCCGAAAGCCTTGAAACCACACAAATTCATTCCGTGGCGGGTAAGCTCGGCAGTCAGACTTCCCTTATTGCGCAACGTCCCTTCAGAGCACCTCACCACACCATTAGCGACGTAGCACTGATTGGAGGCGGAACGGTATATAAGCCAGGCGAGATTAGTTTGGCTCACAACGGTGTACTCTTTTTAGATGAGTTGCCCGAATTTTCACGCACAGCCCTCGAGACGCTGCGTCAACCACTTGAAGACCGCGAGATAACTATCTCACGGGCCAAATACTCCACTACTCTCCCCTGCTCCTTCATGTTAGTAGCCTCCATGAATCCTTGTCCGTGTGGCTATTACAACGACCCCAACCACCACTGCACATGTACCCCTACCCAAGTACAACGCTATAAGAGTAAAATATCAGGACCGCTACTCGACCGCATTGACATACAGATAGAGGTAGCTCCCGTCTCCGTTACCGAATTGGCACGTGCCCCTAAGGGCGAACCAAGTGCATCTATTCGAGAGCGAGTAATCGCTGCGCGTGCCATACAGACCGAACGTTATAAAAACGAACACGGCGTACACTGCAACGCCCAAATGTCACGTGCCATGATTGAACAATTTGCACAATTAGATGCTGAAGCAGCCCAATCCCTACAAAGAGCCATGCGCCGCCTCGACCTCTCAGCGCGTGCCTACGACCGCATACTCAAAGTGGCACGTACCATTGCCGACCTCGATGCATCGCCCCAAATTGCTGCACGCCACATTAAGGAAGCCATTGGCTACCGAAGTCTCGACCGTGGAGACTGGGGAGAATAAACCATGCACTGCAACAAATTGCAATTTATCTAATAAATATACTTTATAAGTGAGCAAAAAGCAAGTCAACCTACCTTACAAATAAAAAATAAAAGCAGTCAACTAAGATCGTTAAACCATAGAAACTTGTCGTCCACCTCCAAGTGGACGACAGTTCTTTGTGATTAAACGATTTTGTTTTAACCTCTCCAATCTTTATTTGTAAGGCAAGTTGACTCTTTTCAAACTTATTCTTAATCATCGTTGACTCGTCCCAAATAGATTATTTCCTTCAAAAAGCTTCATTTACATACTTTTCTGTAAATTTGCCCTCACAATACTAATACATTATCTAATACACGCTAATGACACCTTATCTAAAACAATGGTTGCTGGCCTCAGCACTATTACCTACCGCACTCTGTGCGCAGGTGGCTGTCGACCGCAGCAAATATCCCGACTATTCTGACAAGGTTAATCCTGACCCTTCACTCATGCAAGTGAAAAGGAGCGGCACTCGTGCCACAACGACACGTCCCGACCACGTGAATAATGCCGACACAAAGTACTTTCCTCCCGTCATCTACCAAGCAGGCGGTTCGTGCGGCTCTGCCTCGCGCATTTGCTATATGTTCTCACACGAGTTGAACTCGTTCCGCGACTTAGACGGAAAGAACGCTAAAAACTATTACCCCTCTCACTTCGTTTGGCTCCTAACCAATGGCAACTCTGGTAAGGACGCGTTTGTGCAGTTTGTAGGTGTACCTTCGGCCGAGACCTATGGCGGACAGACCTACTCAAAGATTTTTGGTAGTCAAGATACTTCGTCTGATTGTTTCGGTTGGATGACAGGCTATAAGAAATGGTATGAAGCTATGTTCAATCGTATGCTCAAACCCGTTCACTTCACCGAGAACTTGGGCACAGAGGAAGGCCGCGAAGCCTTAAAGAATTGGCTTTGGAATCATAATGGCGACACCGACTTCCACTCGGGTGGCATTGCGGGCATCGGGTGCGCATCGAAAGGACTTGAGAATACGACTATTGGTAAAACTCCTACGAACGACGAATTGGGCGTGACGGGTAAGTATTACCTCAAGAAGTGGGGCACCACAACCGACCACGCCATGACCATCGTAGGTTACGACGACCGCATTGAGTTCGACATCAATGGAAACGGCATCTATGGCGAAACCTCAGCCGACGAACGCGGTGCTTGGATTTTGGTCAACTCTTGGGGCAAGGAATGGGGCAACGATGGCTTTGTTTACGTGCCATACGCTTATGCAGGTGCCACTTTTAATGCAAATGGAAATTTTACGGGAAATTGGTGGACCCCCGAAGTATACCGCGTACGCAAGAACTATCGTCCGCTGCGAACGATTAAGGTAAATATGGACTACAACCGCCGCTCCGAACTTTACTTAATGGCAGGCGTTTCGAGCGATGTCAATGCCACCTCGCCCGAAAAGTCACAAGCCTTCGACCACTTTAAGTACGCTGGCGACGGCAATTATGGCAATACCGACCCCGCCCCCGAAGTGCCTATGTTAGGTCGTTGGGCCGACAATAAGTTGCACAGCGAACCTATGGAGTTTGGTTACGACTTGACAGACTTAAGCGCAGAGTTCGACCAGAACGAAGACCTTAAATACTTCTTTATTATTAAGACCAAAAGTTCGGCCATTGGCGAGGGACACATTTATAATGCCTCTATCATCGACTATGCTAATGACCCTGAAGGACTTGAAATTCCTCTCAACGCCCAGACTGTCAACGTGCTAAGCCAAGGCGACCAAACGGTACTGAGTGTTGTCGTTCCAGGGCGTGGCATCAAAGCACCGCTCAATGTCAACATTGCCAACAACCGCTTATCATGGAGTGCTCCCAAGCTTTCGAACTATACGCTCACGGGCTATAAGGTAGTAAAGAACGGAACTACCCTTGCCACGCTCGACAAGGCCACTACCCACTACGACCTCCCCACCGATGCCACAGGCAACTATGGTGTTATGGCCGTTTATGGCGACAAGGAGTCGAGTCTCATCACGGCCAGCGTACCAGTGCCCTCACTCGACTACAATCAATGCATCAAGATGGAGCACAACGGACTTACACTGCCCAATGTATTCACGTCTAAGTACGACAAAGCCACGATTGAGTTTTGGATTCGTCCACAATCTCTCGCCAATTGGAATCAAAGTGCTGGTCCTGGTTGGGGTACCTTTATGTTCCATGCCAATGCCAACGGCACTTTCACGGCAGGTTGGGACACCTCTAACCGTCTGAACGCAACGGGTGCCTTAACTACAGGCCGCTGGACACACATTTCCTTAGTCGTTGACGGCAACAAGATGACGGCTTATGTCAATGGTTCACAGAAAGGAACAGTCACCTCAAAGTCTTATAGTGGCATAGGAGGCTTTGGCGACCTCGTATTCTCAGGCAATGGCACGCAGAACGACCAGCACGCCTTCTACGATGAAATCCGCATTTGGAAAAAGGCACGCACCGCAGCCGAGATTAAGGCCGACTACAAGCAACAATATGCTACAGGCTTACTACCCTCCCAACTCATCGCTTACTATCGTGGCGACCTGATTGAACAAGACGGCAACCGCCTGCTGCGCGACCTCACGCCCAACGGCCACCACGGCACCTTTGCGAATGCTAACTTTTCACTCAATAGTGGTTACGCTCAGACGCTGAAATATGCCACCACTACTCAGGTGGCCATTGAGCAACCCTCCGTACCCATTACGACAGGCCAGTCCGTCACACTCCAGGCCACAGGTTCTACCAACATTCAGTCACTGCGTTGGACGGCCGAAGGCGCAGGCGTTAAAGACCTCGTATGCACCGCCCCAACGCTCACCTTCAACCAAGCTGGCGAACAACAAGTGAAGGTCGTTGCTACCGACGTTACTGGTGCTGAGACAGAAGCTACTATCACGCTCAACGTGACTGCCGCTACTGCCCCATCGGCCGAGTTTAAGTCAAGCAAAACGAACGTACCCACGGGCGACCGCGTCACTTTCATGCCTACCCAGATGAAGGACGGCTATCGCTACCATTGGACGTTACAAGGAGCTTCTACCACCTCGTCTGACCAACCTTGCGTTACCGTGTCGTATGCCGAGAGCGGCAGCTATCAAGTGCAGCTTACCGTAACGAACGCTGAGGGCCAAAAGGCTACGACCACACAGACCGTCAACGTAACGCCCGTTGCCCCCCAAGCTGCCTTCGACATCGAACCTGCCGTAGTAATGAAGGGCGACGAAGTATTCTTGACCGACCAATCGCTCTACGGTGCTGAACATAGCCGCTGGACGCTCGTTAGTCCACAGACGGCCATGCAGGGCGAAGGCGCACGTATCAGTTTCCGTCCTTCCGTCCCCGGCATCTACGACGTTACGCTGCGAGCCTCCAACACTGCTGGCAGCAGTGAAACAACGCAGAGCCATGCCTTAGTCGTATGCAATGCCGATAGCAAGTCGGGCCTCAGCTTCATGCCCGCAGGTTCTGCTCGCGTTAACCTCACAAGCGTACCGCTTACTACTGGACAGGACATCTTCACCATTGAATATTGGATGAAGCCCAACTCGCTACCCGCCGTATGTAACGGCATTGGCGAAAGCACTTCTACCTTCCAATTGCAAACGGTTTCGACAGGACAAATGCGCCTTTACATCAACGGCAAATATGCCAAGTCAGCCAACGGCTACGTCGTTCCCAACGAGTGGCACCACTATGCCGTCACTTACTACAGAGGCTACGTCTGCTTCTATCGCGACGGTATACAGATCAGCCGCAGTTCTGTCAACGGTACATTCCCCTCTCTTAGTAGCTTTAGCTTAGGTAGCACAGACGCTCCAATGTGTGGTACGATTGACGAATTCCGCGTTTGGAACGGCTTCGCCTATAACGAGTACGATCTGAAACCCATGCACGACAATAGCATCGCTCCCTTATCGGCCGAGGACGTGAAGTCAGCCGAAACGGCAGGCTTGAAGGTGTACTATCAGTTCAATCAGAACGGAGGCAACGTCAAAGACCTCACCTCTAACCACAATACAGGTCTTCGCGTAGGCTTTGGTCCCGACGGCGATGCTTGGGGCGAGTCGAAGGGCGTATTTGCGCTCAACTTTGACGGCGGTGCCACCGACGTTACGGCAGAGCACCTGAGCAACACACGCGCACCGTTCGAGACAACGGGCAAAGAGTTTAGCGAGGCTTACTCAGGTCGCTTCATGACGCTGAAAGCATGGCAGTTAGAGAACATCAATGCGGAGAAGTACAACACTGGTGCCCACATTGATACGCAGCGCGACAAATGCTTTACGATCACCACTGGCAACGATGGCTTTGAAAGTCTATTAGAGAATCACAAAGTCTACCAGACCATCACCCTGCCTGCAGGTGCCTACGTCTTTGCCGCCAACTATGGCAATTATGAAGGCCAAGCCGACAACTGCTACCTCGTAGCAGCCGAGGGTACTACCCTACCCGACACCAAAGCACTCGACGCGTCGTCTATTGCCTACAAAGCCATGGCGAGCAAGGGTGAAGTGAGTCAAAACCGTCTCTTCTTCATTCTCTCCGAACCAACCACACTCAGTCTTGGTCTCTTAGCCAACATGAGCGGTCAACAATGCTTAAGCATCCAGTCATTCACCTTGACGCACTATCAGCTCTCTCCCATGGATGGCTTAACGAGTGGCATTAACACCGCCCCCATTGATACCCCTGCAAGCCTCAACGCTGCCCCCGCCATTTACGACCTCAGCGGTCGCCGCGTCAGCATTCCTGGCAAGGGCATCTACATCATTGGTACAAAGAAGGTAATTCGATAGATTTTTTTGAGTAAACGAGTAAACGAGTTGACAAGTAAGTTTGTTTATAGCCCAAAAGGTAACTTACCCGTCAACTCGTTTACTCGTTTACCCATTTACTCATCAACTCAAGAACTTGTCAACCCGTCAACTCTCATATTTTTTCGTACAAATATTGCACAATTCAAAAAATACTTGTACATTTGCAATCGCAAAAGAGGCACAATACGTGTCATGCCATAGCATTTTGCATCGGACTTGTAGCTCAGTTGGTTAGAGCAACAGACTCATAATCTGGAGGTCCTAGGTTCAAGCCCTAGCTGGTCCACACTAATAATCAAGCACTTACAGAGTTTCTGTAGGTGCTTTTTCTTTTCATGGTGACCTTCAGGTGACCTTTTTGCAAGCAAAGCACGTGCTTATGGTGACCTTGTGCTTTTATAAAAGCGCATACGATTTCATGATATTTCTGTCTGAAAAGTATTCGGATTTTATGCCTTTAATGTGATAATAACTACTAAGACTGAAACTATTGCTTGACTAACCACTATCTTTATCCCCGATTAAAGATAGTGGTTAAAAGAATTATCTAAAAAACTATTCGATAGAATATAGCTTCAATAATTCCCTTAATGTTAGAGTGATACCAACCTTTTCAAGTTTTTCTCGTGTTTCATTATAGAGTTTTTCAATAAGTGTACGTTTAACATCACTTGTTCCATAATGAATTTGTCTGTGACATGTGGGACACAAACATACTATGTTTGCTTGACAATCAATGTTAACACCATATTTGTTCCAATAATGCTTTGCATTAGTGTAAGTACAAGGAATCAAGTGATGCCCCTCCATATATGGTGTTCCTCTTTTTGTCATAAATGTTATATGGTCTTGACTACCGGTGCATACATAATTAGCGGCTATCAATGCTTGTTTAGAAACTGTTGCGTTCTTTGCGACACCAATAGAATTCTTACTGGTCGCAAAATTAGGTTCTTCTTTGGAATTGTCTCCAATTATGGCACAACAGGACTCGTCAATTTCCTGAACTTCCGATTGAAAAGAAAAATCATCATCCGCTTCCTTCTTGCTCAAGTAACTTTTAAGATATTCAAACAACTTATGATCCAGCTCGGGATAAGTCCCTTTGTAAAATCGTTGCATTCGAAACATCTTATTGTTATAATCATTGATTCTTATCACAAATTTTGTTTCTTCAGTCATCAGATTTACCATAGTATCTGATTCAATCGTATAGGAGCAATAGCCATTATTTTTGTCAATATAGCGATTCAATGATTTGTCAATTATGGACTTATTGTGAACTGTGGCATTCTCACAAAAGGCAATAACTTCCCGGTCATTGGTTCCTCTTTGCTTCGTCACATAAATTACAGTGACTCCACTAATGCTTTCCGCATCTCGAGACGCTCCAAGACTGGTTATATCAATATTGTCAGTCGGAGGACAGTAGCCATAATACCGTCCATCCTTTTTCTCTTTTTCAAGATTGAGTACTTCATGCCCAATATATTTATTGATATAGCTACCAGAAAATAAGTCGACCACCATCATGGGTCTATCAGCAATATCAAGTTCCATAGGATTGACTTTATCTAAAGTGTCAAATACACTATTGATATAATTCATATATTCGCCTTCTTTGCATGAAGGTTTCTCTATGCTCTTACCACCTTTAAAACCACGTGTGGTAAGCTCGTCTTCATTTAACAATCTTCCATTATATTCAGCAACATATCGAAGTCTATATGTAATGTCATTTTGAGATAGGGAGAGACAGTAGTCATTATCTTCACGTTTTATACCTTCCTTCTCTACACGCATCTTAAAACGCACTCTTCGTTCATCAGACATAAATACATATACAATATCACCGATGGCAAACCTATACTTTGCTCCCATCGCCCAACTGATAAATCCTAAAGAATGGATAGCATCAGCATGATTACATCTGTTTCTGTTAGCGTAAACTAACCATGTTCTATTTTTGTTGCCCATAAATTCTATAAGTGTTTTAATCAACCTTAAAGTAAATCTCAATTCAAAATCTAATAATGTTCTGAGAGGTTCTTGTTAGCACCTTATTCTAAAGATCTTGGGAGAATTACTCGTTTTTAACGGCAATGATTAGTAACCGTGTAACTTTCTCATTTTACTTTGAATAGGTTTTTAAATAACTCATTATTGTACAAAGTTAGCGATAAACAGTGAGATACGGATATATAGAACAAAGTCTTTGATAGGTAAGTGCCTTATAATCTTAATTCTGTCTTCTACCTCAAATCCGCAACTAAACCTTTCAACGTTCTTCTTGCGTATACACATCCTCTCATTACTGAATTTGCTCTGCCATGGCGAGAAAACGTGCCATGAAATGGAACGATCTACACCTAAGACCGAGGGTCGAGTCGATTACAGATGACTATGTGGAGTCATATTGCTCCATGACCCAAAAATTGTTGTTGAGAAAATTGGTGGCAAGATGAAGGAACTTGCAACGATTGGTGTTGCATATAGTGAAGAAATCTTACGATGTGAGGCATACATACACAAAACCCTGTATACAATGATTCGTTTCTGTCTTATATAAGCCAGAAAATGCAAAGTCATTATATACAGCGGTGCAATCTTGTCCTCTTCTGTCGCTGAATGGTAACCGGGCTTCTGCTAATCGGTCTCAACCCCTGAAGTGACTTTCATGTAAGATCTACGTCTATGTGCTTTCCGACTGGCACTCTCCTTACACAACGATTAACGGAATAGAATAACCCTTCTACGAAGGTTAGGCAAACTCACTTTCCTCAAATAATTAGGAAGAGCACCATTACGGTCATGGATTGCCCTAAATGCATAGCAATAGTAAAGGTATGAACTATAATCTACAATGCCAAATAAATGGAGTTTCTTTGAGGTTGTTTAACTATCATACTTGCTGTAGAAGCATAAATAAAACTTGAAAACGAGTCGTATACTATCTAATACAAGGAAAAAGTGGCAATATTGCCAAAATTCCGTGTACATACTATCTTGCACGACTAAAAAATGTCAGAATTGGCATTTTTTAGTCGTGATGGCTTGGCAACATGAATTAAATCTACCATCTTTGCATTACCGAAAAGTGCCAATATTGGCAAAAATAAGGAATGATATGGAAGAGATAAAAAGAGACAGATATCTTAAGCAGTTGATAGATAGCCAGCAAAACGGCTTTATCAAAGTGATTACCGGAATCCGCAGATGTGGTAAGTCATATCTGCTGAATGTTTTGTTCTATCACTATTTATTGGATAATGGAGTGGCTAAAAACCATATCATCCGCATTGATCTTGAAGACCGTTTGAACAAAGAGCTACGAAATCCTGATACAATGCTCCATTATGTTCATGATAGGATTAAGGATAGTCAGCCGTACTACATCATTATAGATGAAGTGCAACTGATGGATGAGTTCGTGGATGTATTGAACAGTTTCCGTCATATTGATAATGCTGACACCTATGTAACTGGCAGTAACTCTCACTTCCTATCATCAGATATACCCACAGAGTTCCGAGGCCGAGGCGAAACGATACATGTGAATCCACTGTCTTTTTCCGAATTCTATTCTGCCATTGGAGGTGATAAACAAGACGCATGGCGTGAATATTACACCTATGGTGGTTTGCCCCTTATCCAATCATTTGACACAGAGCAGAAGAAAATAGGATATCTTAAAAACTTGTTTGAAACAGTATATCTGGCTGATATTATAGAGAGGCATAAGGTACAAAACGAAGACGAAATGCGCGAATTGGTGCTCATTATGGCTTCTTCCATTGGCTCGCCATGCAATCCGACAAAACTATCAAACACCTTCAAAAGTGTAAAGAATGTCAATATCTCAAATAAGACCATTTCAAATTATCTCAATTACTTGTCTGAATCGTTCCTTCTAAACAAGGCTATCCGCTACGACATTAAAGGTAAGAAATATATCAATACACTCTCCAAATACTATTTCTCAGATATAGGTTTGAGAAATGCCATTCTGGATATGCGCCAACAAGAGGAGACGCATATCATGGAAAACATCATTTATAATGAGCTTATCACACGTGGCTATAGTGTGGATGTCGGAATGGTGGAAATAAAGAAGCAAGACAAAAACGGCAAGTGGGTCCGCATTCAACTGGAGGTGGATTTTATCGCCAGTCTCGGTAGTAAAAAGTACTATGTACAATCAGCCTTGTCAATTCCGGATAGGGAGAAAGAGATACAAGAATCCCGATCACTGATGAGCATAGATGACTCTTTCAAGAAGATTATCATTGTTAAAGACCACATCATGCCCCGTCGAAATGAAGAAGGTATTCTTACAATTGGGCTTTTCGATTTTTTGCTCAAAGAAAACAGTTTGGATTTATAGCCTCTGAATAAAGTGTTTGTGTGGGATAAGAGAATTCCTCCGATTTCTGCGTAAACAATGCGTAAACAAACTGTTTGAGTCATGGATATTCAATGGCATGCCACAAAATATCAAATAAAGATAACTCGTTGATAATTAATGGGAATTCATAATAACAATATATCACGGACTATCATTCTATTGGTCTCATAATCTGGAGGTCCTAGGTTCAAGCCCTAGCTGGTCCACGCTTCTATTACAGCGACTTACACCAAGGCGTAGGCCGCTGTTTTTGGTTTCTGCGTAAACAATGCGTAAACAAACTGTTTGAGTTGGAGATGTTTACGCTGTGATATTTTATGAAACTCCCCATCATTCCATAAGATGTTATATCGTGTCTTGTATTAACGTGCAATTGAAGTATTTTACTTCATTCCAATAAAGAATGATGGACGTGATTGGAGGCATTTTGAAATGCCAAATTGTCACTTCATACTGGTGAAATGGGTTTGCATAAGTCTAAACATTCAAAAATCATCAAATTCTTTCCAATATTTGCAAAACTGGAAAGAATTTGATACAATGATTGCACATAAGATATATCATTGGGATAGCAAAGAGTCTAACCCTTCTCCTCTAATATAAGCCCTTTTCACTTTGTTTAATGCGATCTCTGTTATAATATTTTTTCCTTATTTATTTCTGGAGTTCTTTCAATTACCATACTATTGATTTTTTTCGCAAGGCTATCAAATACTTTCCAGTTTTGCAAACATTGGAAAGAATTTGGTGATTTTCCCGTTGGCAATTTTAACATTTTAGCCTATGTTTCGCAATTTTCAAGGAGTACATTTGTTGTATACCCCCAAAACGCTATTGCCCTTGCCTTGGGATAACGAAGCCACTTCACACACAACGCAAGCCGCCCACGTGCCACCAGTCGGTAA
>ERZ1027282.134-NODE-134-length-14623-cov-5.163509_pt1 | contig 14623 bp, 9 predicted proteins | sample MGYA00519241_ERZ1027282 | MGnify/ENA primary metagenome ERZ1027282 (study PRJEB26926, sample SAMN06165075) | human gut metagenome | biome: ENVO:00009003; feature: ENVO:2100002; material: ENVO:00002003 | host: Homo sapiens | place: USA | collected 2012 ...
TGTATATGACACCTATCTTTCAATCAAATTCGTGCCATAAGTATGATACCACGGATTACTACCAGATAGACCCGTCCTTTGGAACAACAGAGGATCTCAAAGAGCTGGTACAAAAAGCGCATGAGCGTGGTATGAAGGTAGTCCTGGATGCGGTATACAATCATACGGGAAGAGAATTTTTTGCGTTTGCGGATATTCTGGAAAATGGTGAAAAATCCAAATACCGGGACTGGTATTTTATTGATGGATTCCCGCTTAAAAGCGAATGGGGAGAGATCCCAAACTTCAAATGTTTTGGTTATTATGGCGGAATGCCAAAGTTAAACCTGAAAAATCCTGAAGTTGAAAAATACATTACGGATGTTGCATGCTACTGGATTAAGGAATGCGATATTGACGGATGGAGACTGGATGTAGGAGACGAAATCAGCCATTTCTTCTGGAAGAATTTCAGAAAGGCAGTAAAGGCTGTGAAGAAAGATATGCTGATCATTGGGGAAATCTGGCATTATGCAGGAGATTTCCTTGAGGGGGATGAATGGGATACAGTCATGAATTATCCATTTTACCTGAACCTGATCGATCTGCTTGCAGACGAAAAGATTACGGTCAGCCAGTTCGTACAAAATCTTGGATATTTGAAGGGACGCTTACACAAAAACTGCTATCCCCTTATGTGGAATCTGATTGACAGCCATGATACCGCAAGATTTTTACATCTGTGTAACGACAATAAGAAAAAGCAGCATCTGGCAGCCGCTTTTCAGTTGTTACTGCCGGGAATGCCGATGATTTATTATGGAGATGAGTATGCGATGCCGGGAGCCAACGATCCGGACTGCAGACGGGGCATGTACTGGGATGAAGAATACCAGGACAAAGAGATGTATGAATGGTACAAGCGGCTGATTCAGGTCCGGAAAAGCCATGCATGTATTGTAGAAGGCGAACTGGCTGGGAGCGTCACAGAAGATGAGGAAGGGACAATTGTCCTGATCAGAAAAAATGGCGAAGAGACCATTGCCATGATTTTTAACTGCAGCAGCAGTGCAAAAAAATTTAATGAGTACACGCAGAAGTACAATCTGCTTACCGAAAACACCTTTGATGGAAATGTAGAGGGGTTTGATGCTGCGGTAATCGTGCTTTAAGAAGCCTTACGGCAGATGGTTTCCCGGGAGTTTGTCTGTGGGAAGAAGAGGGAAAGCACCGGTATTTCTGGTAATGTAAAGTACGGAGGATGATATGACGAATGTAAAAAAGAAGGATGGAAAACGGTTTGGGGCAATCGTACTTAGCCTGATATTATTGCTTTCCCTGGTGTTTCCATATCCTGTGATGGCAGACCAGACGGCGGCAGACCAGATGGCGGCAGCTTCCGTTTATGCCATTCACAAGACAGGTGATGATAAGGAAAATTTCGTGATTGTTATCATGGGTGAGGGCTATACCCAGGAACAACAGGAACAATTTTTGAAGGATGCAACGGCAAAAGCACAGGGGCTGCTAAAGTGGTCCCCTTATAAAGAGTATTCCGACAGGATCAATATTTATGCAGTACAGACGGTGTCCAATGAAACTGGTGTGGGCGTGATGTATGGGGAGTCGAACCCGGACACATATTTTCATGTGCAGGCATTCGGAAAATCCTGCTATTTTGCAAAGGACGGGGAAGATAAAGCCAGGGCACTGAGGGCAGAGCTGGAGAGCAGATATCTGGATACCGGCGCAGCCGTTGGAACCATCCATATCATTTGTAATACGACTGCGAATATTGGTTCTTCTTCCAATGCACTCTTTTCTTTTTCGGCAAATTCGGATGAGAATGAGCAGGGGGATGTCATGACCCATGAAATTTCCCACAGCATCGGAAGATTAGGCGATGAATATGATAAAAAGATGCAGGGAGAAAATATTTCCGACACATCGGATCCGGATAAGATTAAATGGCATAAGATGCTGGGATTCCGTGGAATCGGAATAACGGCAGCAGGAACAGAAACGGTATTTGCACCGAGCCGCGTCTGCATGATGCGGGATCTTGGGAATCCGTTCTGTGAAGTGTGCAAAATGGAACTGGCGCGGAGATTAAATAACCGTGATTATGTCAGCAGGCAGGAATCTGTTTATGTGTGCGATCCTGAAATTACAATTCCACATACCAGGACGGGAACACTTGACAGGGATAGTGACCAATACCGGATTGATGAGACAAATATCACAAAAGCAAATGGAAAGGATCTGGAATTCCGTACAGTCGTACAAAATATAGTGGATGCCAAACAGCATTTGAAGATTACTTTCCGTATTATTGGAGCAGACAATACAGTCAAATATGAAAAAGAAGAAACATATACCGTTCCGCCACACAGTAACTGGTATGATCCGGATGCTGCCAGAGAGTCCCTTTCTGTCACACTTCCTGCGGTAACTGGTCTGGTTTCCGGGGACAGACTGGAAGGAAAGATCATAGATGAGGATACCGGGAAAATTCTGGCTGACAATCAGACGGCAGGACAGGCGTGGAGCACCGTAACGATTCGTTATATGCTGCAAAACGAAGACGGAACCGAAACAACAGTGCCTGATACGGCACCTGCGACAGTATATGTACCAAAGAATTCTGCGTATACGTTAAGAAGTCCGGATTTATATGGATATACATGTGCAGGAAACAGTGCAAATCAGGGAGAAATAAACATCACAGAGGATCGTCAGGAGATCACTTATTATTACCGGAAAAACAGTGAGATGCCGGAAATACAAACCGTACCTGTCCGCGTAACATATGATGGAAAACCCCATACATTTGATATCAAACAGGAAGATGGTGTACAAATCAGTTATAGTTTGACAGAAAACGGATCGTATACACAAACGGAGATGCCGTTTTACACAGAAGCAGGCCAGTATAAGATTTATTTTAAAGCGGAAAAGGCATCTTTTATTCCAACATACGGGGAGGCTGTCCTGGAAATCGAAAAGGCTTCCACCAGTATGCAGCTGACTGCAAAAACCGATACGGTCAAAGGTGCGGGGACAGTAGAATTACAGCTTTGCAGACAGGGGATTCCGGAAGATGCCGGGATAAAAGTAACCTGTGATGTTTCCGGAATTGCACTCGAAGAAAAGGGAACGGATCACTGGATGGCAACGCTTCCGAATGAAACGAAAACATATACGTTCACCGCATGTTATAATGGGAATGGCAACTATACAGGAAGTAAGGCAGATTGTCAGGTCCGTGTAACGGCGGATCATTCCCAGACCGGGGGCGGTTCTGGTGGAAGTTCCGGAGGCAGTTCAAGTGGAGGTTCCGGCGGAATATCCGGAGGCGGTTCAAGTGGAGGTTCTGGCGGAAGTTCTGGTGGAAGTTCCGGAGAAAATGCCGGTGGAAGCACGGACGGATCATCTGGCAATGTTTCACCGGATTCCGGCACATTACCAGCACCGGATCATGCAAAAGAAGAACCGGGGAATGTGACACCGCCACCCGCAGCAGATACGTCCGTTTCTGTTAAGGATATTAATGTCAAAGCAAAAACTGCAGTTAAAAATAATACGGTCAAAGTGAAGAATATTGCAGCAGTTTTGAAAAAAGAAATTACAAAGGCAGAAAAAGAACAGGGTGGCAGGATAAAAGACCTGTCTGTTGAAATAACTTTTGATACAGGAAAAGCTAAAAACTGGAAGAATCTGCATCTTGAAATGGATAAGCAGGCGGTAAATTTACTTGTCAAAAAGAATGTAAAAGAATTGAAGGTCAATGGTGGCAGTGTAAATCTTACCTTTGATTCGAAGGCATTAAAAGAATTAAAGAAAGAAATGAATACAGCTGTGGTTATCAAAATGAAACAGGCTGACAAGAAAAATCTTTCTGCCAGGGCGGGGAAAATTATTGGAAAACGTCCGGTTTATGATTTTTCCGTCACAGGAATCAAGAAAAAGCAGTCGTCTGTCCTGAAAAAGGGACGGATCAGGGTCGCTGTTTCCTATAATGCTTCAAAAAAGGAAAAAGACAAAAAGATTTTTGCATATAAAATTGATAAACACGGTGCAGCAGTTAAGATACCGGGATCTTATTATGATTCCGATACAAAGACCGTTAACTTTGTAAGCCGTGGGTTTTTCACAGTTGCAGTAGGTTGTGAAAAGTGATGAAACATAAAAAATCATCGTTACAGTATCTATCTGGTGTATCATTCCAAAAAACAAGGGGTTAACCTGAATTTTTTCCCGGTGATCTATTTCGTTGGTCCTTGTTTTGCAGGTGTAGTTATCCAGTTCCTTTTTTATGGAATTACATCATCATGGGTGCTGGTTGCGGTCGCATTGATATTTGTGCAGATGCAGTCATACGCAGAGAGTTTGTATATGGATGAGCTTTCCGGATTATACAACCGGAGATATTTTAATGCGGTGCTTGCGGAAAAGAAAATTGCAAGCCATAAATCCTTATATGGAATCATGATGGATGTAAACGATTTCAAGTGTATTAATGACAATTTAGGTCATAGTACGGGCGATAAGGCTATTTGTACGTTGGGAAATATACTCATCAGATCCATACCGGATGATGGTATGGCAATCCGGTATGCGGGAGATGAGTTTATTGTGCTGCTGTCAGGTGTTGATACGGAGCGTGTCTTAGCGACAATGGAGGAGATTAACCATAATCTGTCCCGGTTTAATGAATCCGGGATAGAACCGTTTCGTTTAAGTGTTTCCATGGGATACACGGAATTTGGGACAGAAGATGATGCAGAAACTTTTTTAATGCATATGGATGAGAAAATGTATGAGGAAAAACGGAAATATCATATGCGAAAGAAATCAGCCGGTTTGGAAAATAAAGTATAGCATTACGTTCCTGCCATTTGTCTGATAACTGGTTGCAATGGCATAAGAAAAGAAAATATTATAATCATCAAACGAGTAGCAGACTGGTGTAAATCCGGTTTTGCTGCTCGTTTTTATATTTATGGTTATAGGCAGGGATGCTCCGGATTTCAAGACAGCAAATAACCGTGTTATGGTAAAAAATAACGGTTTTTCTCAAAAATATACAATTTAGACTTGAAAAATATAAAAATATATGCTAATTTATACAAAAAGAAATTTCGTAAAATTTCGTAATGAAGGGAGAAGCGAAAATGACAAGAAAACGTATAAGCGCATTGGGGATGGCAATTCTTATGCTTATCATGACAATCAGTACGGTAATACTGGATACCGTACCGGTCAAAGCGGATGGAGGACCTGTGATAGAATTTCATTATCACAGGGCAGATGGTGATTATGATCCATGGTCTGTATGGATGTGGGCCGAGGGACAGGAAGGAAATGACTATCCTTTAGAGGCTAAGGATGGGGATGCAGTTGCCAGAATTGAAATTCCAGCCGGTGTGACTTCCGTAGGATTTGTCGTAAGAACACAGGATTGGGCGAAGGATTATGAAGAAGATCAGTTCATTGACATATCAGAAATGATATCAGGAACAGTGATCGTTAAAGTCGAATCAGGTGTTGAGGGTTATACAAAGGAATACGGTGATGATGCGGTAAGGGGAATAAAGCTTAATACTGCAAAGTACAATGGGGATAAGACGATCACAGCCACAATGACTGGTGATATTGAAGGAGAACTTAAAAATGCCTTTAAGGTAGAAGGTAAAGATGGGGAAATTCAGATAGCAGATGTAAAAGAGGGAGATGATTCTACCTATACACTTACTCTGAAAGAGGAACTGGACAGTTCAAAGAGTTACCAGATTACATATGATGGTACCGTAAGTGATATCAGAATGCCAATCATATATTCAACAAAAGAATTTGAAGATGAGTATACATATGATGGAGATGATCTTGGTGCTACATGGAGTAAGGACAGCACAACATTTAGGGTGTGGGCACCTACTTCTGAAAAAGTTGTGCTTAATTTATACGAGACAGGAGATCCGGACGATAAAGAGCCGAAAGAAAGCATTGAGATGAATGCCGATAAGAATGGAACATGGGTTGCAAAAGTGGATGGGGACTTAAATGGAACCTACTACACATACAGTTCAACAATCGACGGTTCAACAAAAGAAGCCTGTGATCCATATGCCAGAACGACTGGTGTAAATGGACAGCGTGCCATGGTAATCAATCTTGAAGAGACAAATCCTGACGGTTGGGATAAGGATACCAATCCACATGCAGGAGAGAGCATTAATGATGCGATCATCTACGAATTACAGATGCGTGATTTATCAGCAGACAAAAGTTCCGGCATAAAAAATGTTGGTAAATTCCTTGAAATGACAGAGACAGGAACAAAGACCAAAGATGGTATTTCAACTGGAATCGATCATATTAAGGAACTTGGTGTTACTCACGTGCATTTACTTCCAATCTATGATTTTGGTTCCGTAGATGAAGGAAACGATCAGTCGAATTCATATAACTGGGGATATGATCCGGTTAACTACAATGTACCGGAGGGTTCCTATTCTACAGATCCACACAATGGGGATGTGCGTGTAAAAGAGGCAAAACAGATGATTAAGTCTATGCATGATAACGGACTTAGCGTTGTAATGGATGTGGTATACAATCATGTTATGAGTGCAGATGATTTCTGTATCAATAAACTTGTTCCGGGTTATTTTTCCCGTATCAATGAAGACGGTTCGTATTCAAACGGCTCAGGATGTGGAAATGATACAGCATCCGAGAGAAACATGGTACGGAAATATATTGTGGATTCCGTATGCTACTGGGCAGATGAATATCATATGGATGGTTTTAGATTTGACCTGGTTGGACTTTTAGATACCGATACAATTAATGAGATTGTAGAGGAAGTACACAAGACACATCCGGATGTCATTTTCTATGGGGAAGGATGGACAATGGAGACCGGTGTCACAAAAGATAATGTGACATTGGCTACACAGAGAAATTCCGCTTCCACTCCGGATTTCGCATTTTTCAACGACAATATGCGTGATGGATTAAAAGGAAGCGTATTTGATACTGCAACATTCGGATTCGTATCAGGAGCAACGAATGCAGAGAAGAAAATGGCAGATTCATTCATGGCAAACGAGTCATGGTGCAAAGAGCCAAGCCAGATTATCAACTATGCATCATGCCATGACAATAACACACTTTTTGACAGAATTGCAGGTTCTAAAACAACTTCAAGTGAAGAGGACATCATAAAGATGAATAATCTTGCAGCAGCATTTTATATGACTGCAGAAGGTGTGCCATTTTTGCAGGCAGGAGAGGAAATGCTTCGCACAAAGGTCAATGATGATGGAACATTCAATTCAAACTCATACAATGCAGGAGACGAAGTAAACAGCATTAAGTGGGATACATTATCCGACAAGAAATACGCAGATGTATTTGAATACTATAAGGGACTTATTAAGTTCAGAAAGGCACATCCGGCACTTCGATTATCTACATCAGAGGATGTGAAAAAATATGTAAAATCCGTAGAAGGACTTGGGGATAATATTGTAGGAATTAATATAAAGGGCGGTCAGAAAGATGAAAGTGCAAAAGAGATGTATCTTCTTTTTAATGCAAACACTGACAAGGCAAAAGTTACAATTCCGGAAGGAAAATGGAAAGTCTGCATAAACGGACAGAAAGCTGGCGTTGAGACAATCGAGACAATCAAGGGTGGCGAGTATACAATGGATGGTATCAGTGCACTTGTACTTGTAAAACAGGATGGTGCGGCCATGACGATTGTTATTGTTCTGATTGCAGCAGCGGTAGTTGTTGCGGCAGGAGTTGTTATTGTTGTAATGAAAAAGAAAAAAGTAAATAAATAATGAAGTTTATAATTAGTGTCTGCTTACTCAGCAGGCACTAATTATTTTGTATGGAATATCTGCATGGCCCCATAAGTATGTGGCAAATGCGGAGCCGTGGCCTTTCTCGACGGGCAGGAAAAATTCCGGCAGGTTGCGCACGTATTACACAATTGCTTGAGATTGGCGTGTGTTGTTGTATCCAGATGCAGGATCAGCGTTGCTGTCTTAAGCGGCCGGAGCATCTGCCCCTCGGTAAGCCGGATGCCATCCGGGGCAAGCCGCCCATAAATCTGTGGGAGCAGGTCAAGGGAATAGGTATCTCCCAGAAAAGATAATTCTGCAAGATACAGGCGGCTCTGACGTTCTACCACATGTGCAAACTCTTCATAAGCCTTTGACAAAAGCATCAGGCTGATGCAGTCCACAATGTAAGCTTCCTGGATCTGTTCATGGTTCAGATATAATTCCGACAGTTCATCCACTCCGTTTCCAAGCGTCACAAACCCATAGGCATAGTGAGGCAGAGAAACCCCGTCTAAATCCTGATCCAGAGAGTAATACGCATAGGATTCAACCAGGGGAAGAAGTGCCGTATAAATTGCCTGAATATGAGGCAGGTCATCCGGAGGGAAATGGAAACGGCTGCAAAATTCGTTCCAGTCACCGGAGGATAATCCGGGAGTAAGTTTACATTTCATGGGATGCATCCTCCTTATCGGAAGCTGCCATAACGGCTGCAATTTCCTGAAAGCGGCCCGTGACCTTATCATAGTTCTTTCGGTGATGGGGAAAGCCACAGTTTATGCAGGATTTGATACCATTTTTTAAATATTCACAGTTTCCACCACAGGATTTCCCGAGTGTATAGAGGGGACAATAACAAAACAGACAGTTAAAGTCCTCCTCCGGGATTCCTTTATGGCATGGAAAATATTCACATTTTTTATTTTGAAAAAACTTATAATATTCGCTCAAAATGGTTTCCTCCAATCAAAGCACAATCATAGCATAATTATATCGGAACAACAAGCGGATCGCAAGAAATGCGAATGACATAAAAATTGCATTTCAGTGGGAAATGATACCTTTTGCCCATTTTATCATTACATTATTTACATCTTTTTAAGAACGCAGGTATAGTGGCTCAGGCAATTGAGGGTTTGAAGCAAAAAGTTGAAAATTAAATAAAAAATACTTGACTTAAAGTTAACTTTAAATGGTATATTATGATAGATAAAATCGGAAGGAGAATTTATTATATGTATATCGAAAAGATTAACGGACCGGAAGATGTGAAGAAATTGAATATAGAAGAGATGACAGCTCTCGCAGAAGAAATGCGTCATGCATTATTAAAGAGGGCAAGTATTCACGGCGGGCATTTTGGCCCGAATTTTGGCATGGTAGAGGCAATCATTGCACTGCATTATGTTTTTGAGTCCCCAAAGGACAAAATGGTATTTGATGTTTCCCATCAGACCTATCCGCACAAGATGCTGACCGGTCGAAAAGATGCCTATTTATATGAAGAACATTACGATGACGTGACGGGATACAGCTGTCCGCAGGAAAGTGAACATGACCATTTTACGGTCGGACATACCTCTACATCCGTCAGTCTGGCATGCGGTCTGGCAAAGGCAAGGGATCTTCGTGGGGAAAGTGCAAATGTGATCGCAATTATCGGAGACGGTTCTTTAAGCGGAGGAGAAGCCTTAGAAGGAATGGATTTTGCAGCAGAATTAGACAGCAACATGATCATTGTAGTAAATGACAATGATATGTCAATTGCAGAAAACCATGGAGGACTTTATTCAAATCTGAAATTACTCCGCGAGACAAACGGACAGGCAGAGTGCAATTTATTTAAAGCCATGGGACTAGATTATGTCTATGTGGATCATGGAAATGACTTAAGGGAGCTGATCGGGGCTTTCAAACAGGTAAAAGACAGTAAGAAACCGGTTGTTGTCCACATTAATACATTAAAGGGAAAAGGTTATAAACCGGCAGAAGAGCATAAGGAAGAATGGCACTGGCATCTTCCGTTTGATATTGAGACTGGAAAATCCCATTTTCCGGAAGTGGAAGATTATTCTTCGGTGACCTGTGAATATCTGATCGAAAAGATGAAAAAGGATCCGACAGTTGTTGCAATTACATCCGGAACCCCGACGATTCTCGGATTTACGCAGGAGAAAAGGAAACAGGCCGGCCGGCAGTTTGTAGATGTGGGAATCGCGGAGGAGACAGCGGTAGCACTTGCTTCCGGAATTGCCAAAGGTGGCGGAAAGCCGGTATATGGTGTGTATTCCAGCTTTATCCAGAGGACGTATGACCAGATTTCACAGGATCTGTGTATTGACGGGAATCCGGCAACGATTGTTGTGTATACGGGATCGGTATTTGGCATGACGGATGTTACCCATCTGGGACTGCAGGATATTCCGATGCTTTCCAATATTCCGGGACTGGTTTATCTGGCACCGACAACAAAGGAAGAATATCTGTCAATGCTTGATTGGAGTGTGGAGCAGAAGGAAATGCCGGTTGCGATCAAACTTCCGGGCGGAGATATGATTTCGGATGGCAGAGAAGTCAAAAAAGACTGGAGTCAGCTCAACACCTATGAGGTAACGGAAAAGGGAAGCAAAATTGCACTGATCGGACTCGGAACATTTTATTTCCTGGCACTGCAGACCGCAGAAATGCTGGAGAAAAAAGGTATTCATGCAACGGTAATCAACCCGTATTATATTACCGGACTGGATAAGGGACTGCTGGAGAAGCTGAAGGCAGACCATGACACGGTAGTTACACTGGAAGATGGCATCCTGAATGGTGGTTTCGGAGAAAAAATCGCAAGATTTTATGGAAGCAGTGATATGAAAGTCTATAATTACGGATTGAAAAAAGAATTCCTTGACCGGTATGATGTAAATGAGGTATTAAAAGAGAATCATCTGACAGCAGAGCAGATTGTAAATGACGTATTATAGAAGGCAGAAATAAACAACAAACCTTGTGAGAATCGACACAATATGGTAAAATATAACATACTAGAGCTTATTTTGCATAGTGGTTAGAATAGCGGGCTCATGGAAGGAGCGGTATCATATGAAGAATAAAGATTCGAAAGCAAGGATGCAGATGATTTTCGGGATACTTTTGTTTGCGTTTATTTTTATGGCAGAGTTGTATGCCATAGTCAATTTCCCGAAGATGTTTATTGTTCTGGTTGTTTTGGCAGCAGCAGATCTGATATGCCTGTATGTTGCAATCAGAGGCGTGATTTCAGTATATGAGACAAAATATGCCCGGAGAGAGGAACAGTATGAGAGTATTTTCAAGTCGGAAAAGGCATCATATCTCATGCTGAAAAAATATTTTGAGGAAATATCGGTGAAGCTTGCATATATGGAAGAGGCATCTAAGATTCCGACAGAGGAAATTGTCAATGCACAGAAGGGAATAGCGAAAGTAATTATCAAGCGGTCCCATGAGAATACCGATGCATTGATGAATTCATACGAACAGCTGATCGACCGGTTTGATACGTTCCAGAAAGGAATGGATGGGTTCGGTACAGTTGCGGGTGCTTATAAGGACGAGATTCTTTCTGCATATAAGGACGAGAAATCTCCGGCACCAAAGGATGAGGAAGTCCATGACCATGCACAGGACAAAGAGACGGTTGCAAAACTGCAGGAAATCATTCTGGCAATAAAGGATATGGAGCTGCGCCTGAACCAGACCATTATGAACAGTCAGAAAGTGGTTGTTTCCCAGCCACAGGTTTCCGTACCTGTGGCAGCACCTGTAGTGCCACAGCCGGCACCGCAGAATCATATGGAAGAAACACCGGTAGAGCCGGAGATCTCACCAGAGCCGGAAGAAAGTATGGAGCCGGAACCGGAGATTTCGCCGGATCTGGAAGAAAACCCGGAACCGGAAATTTTGCCGGATCTGGAGGAGAGCCTGGAACCGGAGATTTCGCTGGAGCCGGAGATTTCGCTGGGGCTGGAGGAGAGTCCGGAGCCGGAGATTTCGCCGGAGCTGGAAGAAAGCCCGGAGCCGGAGATTCTGCCGGATATACCGGAAGAGGAGAATTTAAAGCCAGAGGAAGACCTTCCGGTCATGGCAGCGGATGAGATTATCCCGCCGGACCCGGAAGAATCCATTGAGGAAGCAGAAGAACTGGTAGAGCCGGATCCGATTCCGGAGGAAGCGATTGTTGATGAAGCGGATGATGAGAACCTGCCGGAGGAAGAACTTCCACCGATGCCGGATCTGTCAGATCCAAACCGTTCCATGAGCCCGGATGAGATAGCTGCGCTGTTTGCGAATATGGGCAACGATAACAATGCGGATAAAGTTGAGGAACCTGCCGAGGAAACTGTGGAACCGGAGGATATTCCGGAGCCGATCGAAGAGCCGGAAGCAGTAAAAGAAGCACCGCTTCAGCCGGAAGAACCGGCTGATCCGAATAAGGCATTAAGCCCGGATGAGATAGCCGCGCTGTTTGCAAGTATGGGAACGTAAATCAAACGGATAAAATAACGGATAACGCCATTTGTTCCACGTAAAAACGTGTGACAGATGGCGTTTTGTCATAAAATGAAAAAATGTAGTTGCATTTCTTTTTCATTGTGTTATACTTAGGTCGTTGCAATTTAATAGTTTAAAGCAGAGTAGACACATGTGCGTTAAGTGCCGGATGAACAGGGAGTTGTCACCCGGACGAAAAGAGAATCTTGCGGTACATGAGTCGCATCCCGCTGCATCCGAAGATAATATTATCTCCAGTTGTAGTACGGTGAGGTCTGCAAAGGAGGTAATTTTTTTATGAAAAAATTCGTTACTTTGTTCACCGATTCTTTCCGTGAATTAAAAGCGGTAAGAACCATCACTACCATGGCAATGCTTGCTGCAGTTGCTGTCATTCTAGGATTTTTCTCCATTGAATATGGGCAGTTTATTCGGATTGGTTTTTCCAGTATTCCAAATGGTATCATTGATTATCTGTTTGGACCGGTGGTTGGAGGAATTTTCCATGGTGCGTTGGATATTATCAAGTATATGATGAAGCCAACCGGACCATTTTGTCCACAGCTGACGCTGGTTGTTATACTGGCCGGAATCCTGTATGGATGCTTTTTTTATAAGAAAAAGCTTACGATCTGGCGTGTGCTGGCAGCTAAATTTGTAGTTATGCTGGTCTGTAACGTGATTCTGACAACACTTTGTCTGAATGTGTTATATGGACAGGCATTTATGGTGCTTCTTCCGGCGCGTGCGCTGAAGAACCTGATTATGTGGCCAATTGATTCGGTGATCTTTTTCGCAATCACAAAGGCCTTAGAACAGATTGGACTCTTTCGCATGTTCCAGAAGCCTGTACTTGCAAATTCTGCAAATATGCAGGGGAATTAAAAAATTTAATAAGTTATAGAACAAAAGCCGTCCGCAGAAAGAAAACTGCGGACGGTTTTTTATAAATTTATTTACGGATCGGATGGGTGGCAATATTTTTTAAAATACGAACAGCGGTCTGCATACCTTCCACAGAGATGTGTTCATATGGGCCGTGGAAACCATAACCGCCGGTACCGAGATTTGGACACGGCAATCCCATAAAGGACAGTCTTGCGCCGTCTGTACCGCCACGGATCGGACGGGAGAGCGGTGTCAGACCTTCGGAGGCAATTGCCTGTTTTGCCAGATCCACGATCTCCATTTTATCCTCAATGACAGAGATCATATTCTCATACGAATGTTCGATGTCGAGCGTGACGGTTTCCGGTCCATATTTCTGATTCATGGATTGTGCAAGGTCATGCAGATTCTGCAGACGTTTCTCAAATGTGGTTTTATCATGGTCACGAATGATAAAGGAAAGGGTGGCGGAAGCCACATCTCCGGACATATCGGTCAGATGATAGAATCCTTCCCGGCCGCTGGTGTGTGCCGGCGTTTCCGCTTCCGGAAGCCGGGAAACAATTTCACATCCCACCAGTGCCGCATTGACCATAATGTCTTTTGCTTCGCCCGGATGAACATTTACACCTTTAATATGAAAGATGGCACTTGCGGCATTAAAATTTTCGTAAGCCACTTCGCCTTCGTAATCACCGTCCACTGTGTATGCATAATCTGCCTGAAAGATAGCAAGATCAAACAGATCCGCACCTGCGCCGACTTCTTCGTCCGGCGTAAATCCGATCCAGAGTTCCCCGTGTGGTGTACCTTCTGCAATCAGTTCTTCCACGGCTGTCATGATTTCGGCAACACCTGCCTTGTCATCAGCGCCCAGAAGTGTGGTACCGTCTGTCGTGATCAGGGTTCTTCCTTTTAAAGAGGCAAGGGATGGAAAATCACTTACCTTTAAGACATCCTGACTTCCTTTTAATAAGATATCCCCGCCATCATAGTCGGGAATGATCTGTGGTTTGACATCTTTTCCGGGAAAATCCGGGGCGGTATCCATATGAGCGATAAAACCGATGGATTTACAGTTTTCCATGCCCGGTGTGGCAGGAAGCTTGGCATATACATAGCAGTGATCGGTGAGGAGTATATTGGTAAGACCGAGAGTTTCCAGTTCCTGCTTTAAGGCTTTTGCAAGCGTGAACTCACGCTCACTGCTTGGAATGTCACTGCAGGATTCATCGGAGGTTGTCCAATAGCTGACATATTTTAGTAATCTTTCTTCTACTTTCATGTTAAATTGTTCCTTTCAAATATGTTTTTAAAAAAATTTAAAAAAATTAAAAAAAGTGCTTGCTTTTTTAATACTCCTATTATAT
>ERZ1027282.138-NODE-138-length-14431-cov-8.085838_pt1 | contig 14431 bp, 9 predicted proteins | sample MGYA00519241_ERZ1027282 | MGnify/ENA primary metagenome ERZ1027282 (study PRJEB26926, sample SAMN06165075) | human gut metagenome | biome: ENVO:00009003; feature: ENVO:2100002; material: ENVO:00002003 | host: Homo sapiens | place: USA | collected 2012 ...
TATCTGCCTAATTGGGGGGCGGGTTACAAACCCGCCCCCCAATTAGGCAGATAAAATTTTAATGTACATTTCTGTAGCCTCACGTATTTCGCTGAGGGTGATGAACTCTTCGGCAGTGTGAGAGCGGGCAGAGTCACCTGGACCCATTTTGAATGAGGGGAAGCGCATGAGGGCTTGATCACTTAGCGTGGGTGAACCGAAGGGAGTTCGACCTTCGGCAATGGCGGCTTGTACAATGGGGTGACTGATGTCAATGCGTGAGGAGTGCAAGCGTGTAGAACGAGGCAGGATGTCGCAGTCGGGTAGGTGTTGACGGATAATGCTTAAAAGCTCTTCGTTGGTGTAACATTCGTTGGCGCGCACGTCGACTACAAACTGACACGTGTCGGGCACAACATTGTGCTGTGTGCCAGCATTCACCATGGTAACGGACATTTTGACAGGGCCTAATAAGTCTGTCTGTTGCTCAAACTGATAGGTGCGGAACCATTCGATGCAAGGTAGGGCCTTATAAATGGCATTCACTCCTTCGTTACGTGCTGCGTGGCCCGAACGGCCGTGCGTAGTGCAGTCGAGTACCATAAGTCCCTTCTCGGCTACGGCAGGTTGCATGCCAGTTGGCTCGCCCACGATAGCTACATCGATGGGAGGCAATAAGGGAAGTACAGACTCTATGCCGTTCTTGCCCGATACTTCCTCTTCGGCGGAGGCCAGAAAGATGAGGTGATAGGGGAGCGTAGCGTCGTCCTTTAAGGCCAAAAACACTTGCATCAGCGTTACCAATCCGCCGCCACAGTCGTTGCTGCCGAGTCCATAAAGGCGGTCGTTTTCAATGGTAGGCGTGAAAGGGTCGTGCCCCCATGAAGCAGCAGGCTTTACCGTGTCGATGTGTGCATTGAGTAGTAGGGTAGGGTGGTTGCCTTTTGGTACGGGTTGTTCGCACCACACGTTGTTGTGGTGGCGCTTGGGGTGTGCGCCTTGTGCTGTAAGGTAGTTGAATATAAAGTCGGCTGCGGCCTCCTCATCACGACTAATAGAGGGAATACGTATCAACGCTTTCAAAACGTCAATAGCATTGTGCGTTAGCGTTTCAGTTGATATCATAAGCAAGAAGATTAACGGAAAAGATTAACGGAAAAATAATGAAGAGATGAACGGACGATGAATGAGACGTTAATGCTTAAAACCAAACATAAGATATGAATGTCTCGTCAGCGTTTTCAAAAAAACGCGAACGTTCGCGTTGGCGAACATTCGCGTTGATGCGTTTAGCGGAGTTGGTGCTTATTTCAGTTTCTTTTCCAACTTTTGCAACATATCCACCGTCATGCGGTCGAGGTCATATTCAGGTTTCCAATCCCACTCTTGACGAGCGCAGATGTCGTCAAGGCTGTTAGGCCAAGAGTCAGCGTTGGCTTGCTTCAAGGGATCAACCTTATATTCCATTTCGAAGTTAGGCTTGTACTTGCGAATGGCGGCGAGTACGCCTTCGGGGTCGAAGCTCATGGCAGCGATGTTGAAGGCGTTGCGGTGGATAAGGCGAGAAGGGTCAGCCTCCATCAATTCTACGGCAGCGCGAAGAGCATCAGGCATGTACATCATGTCCATGTAAGTGCCCTTAGCAATTGGACAAATGAACTTTTCACCACGAACGGCAGAGTAGTAAATGTCGCAAGCGTAGTCGGTAGTGCCACCGCCAGGGAGTGTAACGTATGAGATCAAGCCTGGGAAACGTACGGCACGAGTGTCGACACCATACTTGCGGTAGTAGTAGTCAGAGAGTAATTCGGTAGTAACCTTTGATACGCCATAGATAGTACGTGGACGTTGAATTGTGTCTTGAGGTACATTGTCGGGAGGCGTCTCAGGACCAAACGAACCGATAGAGCTGGGGGTGAATACAGAGCATTCGTGTTCACGAGCTACTTCGAGCACGTTCCAAAGTCCGTCAATACCAATCTTCCATGCCAGCTGCGGACGGCCTTCAGCCACTACGCTCAACAAGGCGGCAAGGTTGTAGATAGCGTCAACCTTATGCTTCAATACCACTTCAGCGATTTGTTCACCGTTGGTAACATCGCAAATCTCGGCGGGACCACTCTCAGCCAATGCTCCTTGAGGGGCAGCGCTGGGAATGTAACCACAAACTACGTGATCGTTGCCGTAAATGCCGCGCAACTTCATGGTAAGCTCAGAACCAATCTGTCCTGTAGCACCAATCACCAAAATATTCTTCATCGTGTGTATGAAAAGAGGTTTGTACGTGCTTTCTTTTAGTTGACGAGTTAACAAGTTGACGAGTTAACGAGTTAACAAGTTGACGAGTTAACAAGTTGACGAGTTAACAAGTTAACAAGCAAGTTAGTCCTTATATATATAGTATATAAAGGGCGCAAAGAAGTTGGCACGTATTTGTTAGATGTTTCGTTTGATACATTTATTGACAGGCTACGAAAGTTATTGTTTAGCGCAGTCGTCAAAATGCGTTGCAAAGGTGCAATCTTTTTTTGATATTTATAACTTGTACACTGTTATTTTTAAAAAAAAATCTGTTCCTTTGCATTGTCCTAATTTTTAGACAAGTAACCTTATTATAAATCATACACACAATGTACGGTAAATTTCAAGAACATCTTCAGCAAGAGCTGAATAATATTAAAGAAGCAGGCCTCTATAAGGAGGAACGTTTGATTGAAGGCCCTCAGCAGGCTGCTATTCAAGTAAAGGGCAAAGAAGTGTTGAACTTCTGCGCCAACAACTACTTGGGCCTTTCAAACAATCCTCGCTTGATTCAAGCTGCAAAGGACATGATGGATCGTCGCGGCTATGGTATGTCAAGCGTTCGCTTTATCTGCGGTACGCAAGATGTACACAAGGAATTGGAGCAGGCCATTTCTAAATTCTTCAAGACTGAGGATACTATTTTATATGCTGCTTGCTTCGATGCGAATGGTGGTGTATTTGAGCCCCTTTTGACTGCTGACGATGCAATCATTTCTGATGCTTTGAATCACGCTTCAATCATTGACGGTGTACGTCTCTGCAAGGCAAAGCGTTATCGTTATGCGAATGCTGATATGGAGGACCTCGAACGTCAACTTCAGGCAGCTCAAGAGCAACGCTTCCGCATCATCGTAACTGACGGTGTATTCTCAATGGACGGCAACGTAGCTCCGATTGACAAGATTTGCGACTTAGCTGAGAAGTACGATGCCCTCGTTATGGTAGACGAAAGCCACTCTGCAGGCGTTGTAGGTCCTACGGGTCGTGGTGTGAGTGAGTTCTTCAATACTTATGGTCGTGTCGATATCTACACTGGCACACTTGGTAAGGCCTTTGGTGGCGCTATGGGTGGTTTCACTACCGGTCGTAAGGAGATTATCGACATGTTGCGTCAGCGCTCACGTCCTTACCTCTTCTCTAACTCAGTAGCTCCTGCTATTGTAGGTGCAGCGCTCGAAACGTTTAAGATACTCGACGAGAGCAATGCTATTCACGACAAGTTGGTTGAGAACGTTAACTACTTCCGCGACAAGATGATGGCTGCAGGTTTCGACATCAAACCTACTCAGAGTGCCATTTGCGCTGTCATGCTCTACGACGCTAAGTTGTCACAAGTCTACGCTGCCAAGTTGCAAGAAGAAGGCATTTACGTAACAGGCTTCTATTATCCCGTAGTGCCGAAGGATCAAGCTCGTATTCGTGTACAGATCTCAGCTGGTCACGAGCGTGAACACCTTGACAAGTGTATTGCAGCCTTCATTAAGGTAGGTAAGGAATTAGGCGTGTTGAAGTAATTTTCTAATTCTCAACACACATATGGGTGGTTCTAATAATTCTGATTTTTAGAACCACCCATATATATATAATGCGTGCTTTATTGTTCTGTATGAGCAATAAGGCACGCTTTTTTTGGGGGATTAGAGACGTTAAACTGCGATTAGAAAGTCTCTTCCCTCACCCTTTCCCCCACTCCCCCACACACTAATATCTCTTTTTATTGTCACTTCTTTCCTGAAAAGTGGCTAATATTGACTTGTTTGATGTTTATTAACCTTACAGGGGGGTAATTTAAGGAATTTATTAAATTTGCAAACAAATTAAGGCTGAAAGGCCACTTGACGATTAAATTTTGAGGTGTAAAGCGAATGGTTACATACATACGCATTCAACTAAATTTAAAACGCAATACAAAATATACGCGTATTGCACATCATCACGCAACACCTCACGTGGGTCAAAACTTTTTGTAAATCTTTTGCTCTACGCCATGTATAGGTAGACGTACCTTTGGCGTAAGCTTACTTCTACTTTACGTTTTCTTCTACACAAACCGTTGGGAAGTCAAGACACCGATATGAAGAAAGTACTTCCTACACATGTTTGATTTTTTCATCTTGAATTTATTGCTCAATTAAACGAGTTTAGACGCGTTGTAAGAATTTGACGCGTGCGCTTTGAGTTCAGTCCCCATTGTCCCCTTTTCGAAAGTCGTTGACGGGGGGAGGCGTAACTCGTATAATTGTATATGTATTGAACCAATCAAGCGCATACATGAAACTCTTTTTTACCATTGCGCTCAGTCTCATTAGTTCTTTGCTACTACTCACGGCGTGCGTATATGACGACCTGCCTGCATGTCCAGCCTTGACGCTCCACGTAGGCATAAAAGACTATAACTACTCCAATGCTGCCGTATTCGCTACCGAGTCGTTGCGACCAACCAATGGTCCTCTGTCAACGTATGTTAGCACCCTCTCGTGGTGCGTGACCAATGCCGAAACGGGACAGGTCGTGGCCGAGCGAGCTGCTTATCTTGCTCCTACCGACCGCCAACGCGACGACATTGCCTTGCCCGACACATTGCCCTTTGGTCGTTATGTGGTGAGTGTGTGGGGGGGTATGCCCAAAGGATTAGAATTTCCTGAACTGACCAATCTTGACGACCCTGCGGAAGATCCCTACTTGGTACACGACACTTTGATCTATGATGCACGTCATGCCGACCACACTTTGCTCTTGCGGCGTATAAAGAGCAAACTCGACATCAGAATAGAAGGACTTCCCGAAGCATGGGAAGCCTCGTCGTCGCAGAAGAAGGAGACGGGACTCTATAAAGAGTGTGACAAAAGTTTTGCATACGACGGCGAGATGCAAACAGGCAATCGTAGCCGTTTCTCGTCACACACGGGCGTAACCACTTATACCGTATTGCCTCCCAGTGTGGGGAAGGACAAGACAACGGTCACTATACGCGTTTATGACAAACAAGGCAATGAAATTCCGCAACTCACACCGCGTCCCGTCATTACCACACTCTATCGTAACACAATTACCGCCTTGCGCTACGTCTACGTTGTCGAAAAACAAGATTACGACATCTACGTGCGCATCAATGATGGTTGGGAGGTGATTAATAATATGGTGATTGAGTAGCACTCTATAATAGGGGCGTGTAAAACGGGGTAATAAGGTTAGTTGAGTTGATGATTAACATTAACGGGGTATAACTTTATAATCTCATAACCTCAAAACAGGAAACCGAATTATTAGAAACAAACTAACATAAATAATAACCTTGGGCAAACCTGAAGAGCAATGACCTTGGCTCAAAAAAGTGCTTGTGTAATCCCTTACTGTCGGGGTTACTCCTCAAGCTTACCCTTTAATACACACAACATTATGAAAAAGTATTTCATGAGTGTGGCTGCCCTGGCAGGTATGATGTCATTGGCAGCTTGTAGCAGTGACGACATTGTATCTCCTGCCGACAACGACGTACAGACGATTAAGATTGCTGTAGCCAGCACAGGTGACAAGTCAATGCGTAGTCGTGACCTGAATAGCGAAGAGCCTGCTCAGAAAATTGAAAACGTAGCCGTAGTTATTCGTGATAAGGCAACGAACACAGTGGTTTATCAAACGATCATTAACGATTGGGACACAAAGTCAAAACCTTATACGGACAATGGTCACGGCCGTGAGTGTACGTTGAAACTTGAAGGCGCTGATCGTTTGAATGCAGGTGAATACACCATCACTGCCGTAGGTTACACCGCAGCAGACTTCAAGGACAACACCAACACCATTGAGAGTGCAACGAAGGGTAAAGTAGTACCTGGCAATTTCACCGCCGAAGTGCCTGACGACAAGGCAGCTCAAGAGGCATTTGCAGGTGAATCAAGCATTAAATTGCTTGAAGACCACGCAGCGATTAACCCAAGTGTAACGCTTCACCGTCAAGTAGCAGGTTACTATGGTTACTTCACTTCTATTCCTGTAGAGGTAAATGGCAAGAAAGTTACCAATGTACGTTTGGTAGCACGTAGCAAGAACACGAAGTTGACTTATGGCAACTTCAACTCAAGCTTTACTACGACGAACGACAAAATCATGTACGTAGTCAATGGTTCAGAGCCCGCAACTACTAAGGACGCAAAGTTCAAAGGTAGTGCAGACAACGATGCCTATACCGTTTACAATATCAAGGTAGACGCTTGGTTTACTCATGGCGATATGAACAATGATGGTATCCTTGATGAGAAGGATGCTTTGATCAAGGATGGTTGGACCAATGCATTGGCCGATAAGGGCTACTTGACTTACCAACCGGGTACTATTTTCGCTGGTGGTTTCGCCGTACCTTTCGCCGCTACTGCTGATGCTACCCTCGAGTTGCAGTTGCTCGATGTAAGTGGCGAAATTCTTAAGTCATGGACGGTAGCAATGGCTACTGCCCAATCTGCTGGTCAAGGCGTAGATGGAGTAGCATTAACCGTACCCGAAACAACACAAAACTTCAGCTTCTTCCGTAACCATATGTACACCCTCGGTAAGAAGGTGGACAATACGGACAAACCAGGTACTACTACTCCTGACGAACCCGAGCCACTTGATAAGTCACAAAGCATGATCCTCCGTGTGAACGATAACTGGGAGGTAATCAACCGCATGACGATTGGTGACTAATCGCGAACTCTTTTAACTTGGGGAGAAATGACATTATACTTGTTCAGTTATTATTATTGAGTTCATAATCCCCAAGTGCAATATAAAAGGCTGTGCCGTGCACAAACACTCACTTTTTGTGGTACAGCACAGCCTTTTTTGCTTTTTTAGATAGCGTATCAAACGCTACGAATGATATATAAACAATCTTATGCTGAAGCATTTGCTTTTTGCAGTTAGTATGTGTTGCCTTGTATTGTTGATGGGTTGTGCGGACGAAAGCGCCCCCGTGATAGATTGTGCACCACAACTAACCCTTCGTTTTGAAACTACTGCTGTACAGCATGGCATGCGCACCACATTGCTCTCATCGGACAATGTGCAGCACGTCAGCTATGTGCAGCTCTATATATTTAAAGGAATGTCGGCCGATGCGCCTTGCATCGTAAGCCGCAACGTACGGTGGACGCAGCCCGTAGGAGCTACGGCCGAACAGGCCTATGCCTTGCCGCTTAGTGAATTTAGTCCTGACGGATCAACTACTTACACCTTCTTGGCTGTAGGTTTAGATGACGACCCTACTAATACGACCGAGGGCGCAGCCTATGCTTACGGCCTGCCCGATGCCGTCACTATAGGCACGACTTTAGGCAATGCCGTGGCGCGGTTAGCTAAGGGACGGACGGCCACTGACTTATCACGTGCCGAACTCTTTGCTGGAACGGCCACCTTACAAGTTGATCCTACGAGCAACAATGCCGTGACAATCGAACTCTATCGACGCGTGGTGGGCGTACAAGTGTACGTCACCGACATTCCCACCGACGTGACCGACCTCCAACTCCACCTCTATTCCAATCAACATACGGACGTTCCTCTCGTAAAGCAGCCCGACACCTCGGACGGCACTTATGCCGACCACGGCACACAGTTCTTGCCCAACTCTACCTGCTTGCTCGACCTCCCCGTCACAGATGCGACCCTAAAAGGCGCAACTCTATCGGGCACACAATTGACTAAACAAGTGGGCAGCGTATTGTCCGCTTGCTACTTACTGCCGATTGAGGCTCCGACTGCGACCGATAGTCACACCTTACAACTCAAGGCCTATAAGGGAACGACTTTGTATAAGACCTATAACGTGGCTTTGGGTACGGCGAAGGCGCGCAGCTATGTCTATCCGCTCCGCGCAAATTGCTTCTATACGATTGGGGTACTCAACAAACAGGAGAACGAACCCGTAAGTTTGGGTGAGGCCGAAGGCGATATAGTGATAGAGGTTGAACCTAATTTTGAGAAAGACCATGAGTATGAGATTCTTTAATGTGCAAATGTGCGAATGTGCAAATGTGCGAATGGTTGCCTTGGGTTAATGTGCAAATGTGCGAATGGTTGCCTACTTATGCTGTGATTATAAACTATGATTAGAAAATTATGAAACTTCGTACCATTATATATCTATTGTCTTGCCTATTATGGACGGCCTGTTCGGACGATGAACTACAGCCAGCGACTGCTGATGAGGCAACGACAGTACCTATCACCTTGACTCTGGGACAACGTGCGACTCGTTCTGCACCACCGGGGAGTACCGACCCGATGAATCCCACTATAGATGGTGAAGCAGAGACGGAACAAACCAACACGGTACGCATAATAGCCTTTCGTTGTAAAGAAACACAAGAAAATGTGTCCGATTCCAATGACGAAAACTATGCTGACTCCGACTTTGTCTATGATCCTACCAACGATCAAACCGTCACGTGCAGTCGTGCCACCACTTCGGCGCATCGACTCACGGCCCATGGTCAGCTGAAGAAAATGAAAGGTTATGCCTATCGGGTCGTAGCCTTAGCCTATAGTTTGACGCGCAGCCTCCCCTTTTCCAATCATCTGTTAGCCGATGTGGGCGAAGAAAACCTGTTTACGCTTAACCTCGCAGATTATACTACATTAGATCAATTTGAAGCAGACCTTACGCACGTGGTCCATGACTCTTGGAAAGAGTTCCGAAATGGAACAGACAAATTTAACACACACAAAACCCATTCCTTGAGCGATCAGTTGTGTTACGCTCCTCAATTGTTTTATGGCCAATGTACCTCCGTTAATGGAAATAAAGTGATACACTTTCACGAAAAGAATGCTGCAGATAGCATCAGTTCTACCTACCCCTTGTCAGGTGTGCTTTATCGGGGTATGGCAAAGGTGCAACTTACGCTCACGATTGATAACCAAAGAGGTACGTTGCAATGGATAGGACTCTTGGCCAACGAAACGCGTACTTCGGTAAAACTATCAGCCTACGACGACTTTCTTCAGCCTTTCAATCCCATTCACACTACAATGAAAAATGGCACTTACGCCTTGGTAGGCTTTGTCAATACTGGTGGACTCAGCGTGGGCAGCACTGTCACCCTTACCGCTTGGCTCTTGCCAACCGCCACAAAATTGGCCATTCGCACGTTTATACGCGATGGTGGTTTAGCACGTTATAATAATACCCACAATTATCCCATCGAAGTGAGCGATTTATCATCGGCCGAGACGGGTACAGGCATTATCTCGCCCGACGTGGTAGACAATACGTTCTATTTGCGTCGCAATCAACGCTATAAGTTTGTGGGTAAACTCTCCACACTCACCTCAAAGACGGAGTTAGAATAGCAATTATAAGTATCATCATGAAACGCATTCGTTTATCTCTTCTCTATATATGTATCCTCCAACTATTGTTCGCCCTTCCCACTCGAGCAGACGATACGCCCACGGCCGACGGACAATTAGACGGTCGTCGTACCATTTGGTACGACCGCGATCCGAATGAAAATCAACCCACGGTGAAGAATTGGCGCTACTTGACCAATCGACGAGCTTTAGTCGGTCGGGGGTGCTACGTTAACAAGTTGATAAGTGCAGTCGGTGTAGCCACTTGGGCCGATAGTTTGGGCAACGTGACGAATGAGGACTTGACCGATTATGCCACCTTTCCCGCTGTGCTCAAAGTTGGCGTAACGGTCAATCCGATTGTGAGTGTGCGCGATAAAAACAATTATTATGGCGAAGGCACAGAGGCCGGTTTCTGTATTGTGGCCTCGTCGGGAAGCAGTGTGTTGTCACTCGATGTAGTGAAAGCGATGAGTTTGGTGTTCTATCGCGACGGCAAGTTGGGTAGCACAGTGCCCGTAGAGGAAGGTCAGAATGCCGGAGGCGTGAGTTTGACGCTGATCAAAGTGCCTGGCTCTGACGATGCTTGCATCTGCTTGACGGCTAAAGCAAAGGAGATATTTGACGAAGTCTGTCTGCAACCATCAGGCGGTGTCAACCTCGACTTGGGTACAGCACTTAAAATAAAGTATGCCTTTGTGGGCAAAGAGAATAATACCTATCTGACTGAAACAGGTGTGAAAAAATATGGCGAGGCTGAGAATACGCCTGCCCCAGGGGCCTATATCAAGAAAGTTTCGGGCGAGAACCCCGTTCTGTTGGGTATTCCCTTCCCTTTAGTAAGCAGTGAAATAAAAAAGTTGGTAGACGATGACTTGACGAATGGTGCTGTAATTTCTCCAGTCGTAGGCTTGGTCTATATGGGAGGTGTGAAGATACAGACAGCTCCTGGTGGTGAACACGACACGGGACAGGAAGTGTTTCGTGCAGGGTCGGAAGTGGGCTTTAAGTATAAAAACGCGGCAGCATTGGACCTCACTCTCGGTTCGGCTATCAACATAGAGCTTTATAACCGCGACGGCAAGAAGATACAGACCGAAACGCTCTCAGCAGGTGTGCTCGGACTCGGAGTCGCCTCAGGAGGCGACGGCACCGTTTCGATTTTGGCTAAACAAGACTTCTCAGGTGCGCGCATAGCCTTTTATGGCGGACTGAAGGTGGACTTAGGTGGTATGTTGGTTTACTATGGTTTTGTAAAGGAAAAACCCGATGTTGACCACCATTGCGACATTCGTCCTACCCCCGATACGAATGTGTGTGACACGCAAACCTCCTTCCAACTCTACTCCAATCCTTCGCTATCGGTAAAGTGGACTCTCTACCTCCAACCTAAAGGTGCTTCGGCTAAAGTTACCCCCTCTGGCTACGTAACGGGCATGAACGAACCGGGTGAATATACCTTCCGTGCCACCGCAGCCGATGGGTGTGACGACTTCGTCACGCTATCAGTAGGTACGGGGTTCAATTCCGATAAGACGGAGCACTGCGGAACGGACTTTGTCAATTTGGATGAGGCAGCGCAAGGTACGTATGAATTAATGGACAAGGACATTCCCAATGGAACGGGATCTGTCATCTCTATATCAGGCCTTGAGAATGGACAGAACATCCTTGATAAGGATTATGGCAATTATGCAACGTACGTGGGCGGTTTAGCTTTGTTCAACAACTTGGCCATAGCTGGTGTGAAACGCACAGACGGCTTGATGTTTGATGGTGATAAAGAAGGGCAGCAAGCCGTGAATGTGGGCTTTGTCGTAGAGAGTGACAACGAGGTGATAGATGCCAAAGTGTTAGAGTTCTTCCAAATACGATGCTACAACGGCGATAAGGAAGTTTATCGCCATGTTATCACTGAGAGCAATGCTGTTGCGGCCGGTATCGGTACCAGTTCAAAGACGCAAAAGGTGCGCTTTAGTATTCGTGTCGAACCGATAGACAAAGATTCCAAAACGATTAAGTTCGATCAAATCGTACTGTGGAAGTCGGGCGTGTTGGATTTAGGACTTTCAAAACTAAAGCTCTATTATGCCTTCCTTGAAGACGTGAACTCCCCTTGTGCTAATGCCTTGAGTTGTGGCGCTGTGGTGTTGAGCGATACGACGGGTACTACAATCAATGCCAATGCTTGTCAAATGGCAGGTGCCGTGCGTGTGGCGGGAGTTGACGACAACTTGAGTTGCTTCGTTGACGGTAATCTCCAAACGGCCATGACCATTGTCAGTTCGGTGGACGTAGGAGGCGGTTCTGTTATCGCTGTCAACATGGGGCGCACGCTCGACTTTCGTCATCAGTTGGGCATTGTGGTCGACCAAAAGACCTATGCCTTAGGTGCCTCCGTAGGTGGTTGGCTCACCGTTGAGACTTATTACAAGGGCAAAAAGACAGGCGATAAGTTTACTGATTGGAATGTAATAGGTGCCAATGTGGCGGGCTATGGCGAGAAGAACCTCTTACTCATGCAACCCAAGAATGTGTATGATGAAGTGCGACTCACGATAGCAGGAGTCGTTTCGGCACTTGACATACAAAAGTTCTATGGCATCTTTATTCGTGGCGACATAGACAACGACGGCATACCCGACTGTAAAGACACCGAGTCGTGTAACTCAACGATTAAGGACATACAATTAAATCGCGTCTGTCAAAACGGAACGCTTACGATAAGCGGTGTTGGCACTTCAGCCACTGACTATCGTATCGTGATGAAGGAACAAGACATTGATGATCATTTCACCTCAGAAACGAATGGATCGTTTAGTCGCAGCTATACGATGAAGACGGCGGGGCGTTACTCCATGTTGTTCTACGACGCCAGTGGCAACTTGCTCAATAATGCGCCTTACACCGTTTCGCCCAACGTGACCACGTGGCGACGCGATGCCAATAGCAGCGATTGGAATGAGTGGAACAATTGGACAGAGGGATCGCCCTATTGCTGTACCGATGTCATTCTCCCTTCGCATGCTGCGCGTTACCCTGTGTTAGAGGAATCTATCACGGCCGACAACGTAGACGAATACTGTTGTAATAACATTCATTTTGCCCCTAAGGCAGGTGTGGCAGGTACGTCCTTGCTCAATTATCACCAAGCGTGGATAGAACACTCGTTTGTGCCCAATCGTTATTATTTGCTCTCTGCTACGCTGCAGAATACTTACTCGGGTGATTACTTCGTGCCACGTAGCATGAAGGGCGTACATACGGCCGATTACTTTACCGAATTGAATGACGAGACGTCCCCCCAAAATCGTTTCAATCCGATCGTCTATCAGCGCCTTTGGGATAAAACGGCCGTAGGACGCTTGGCCGATGGGATAATTACCGACATCAGCGTCGATGAGGCACATTGGAGTCACCACTTCAATCACTTGGCGCACAGCTACACGCTGGGCGAGGGTTTCTCGCTCTGGGTGGACAACGACTCTTTGTCGGATAATACAGTATTCCGTTTTCGCTTGCCCAAGACGCATACGGCCTATACTTATTACAACGACTTCGACCGTCAACCCATGAATGTGAGCGAAACAGGCTTGGTGCGCGACCATGTAGGACGCTTCATTTACGAACCACAAGACGCTGCGCCCCTTACCACTACATATACGGGCTATATCAATGGTGTGGAACAAACGCAGCAGCGCAGTGTCTACACACATGCCGTGACAACCGATGCGCCTTTGAGCATTCACCTTACGGCCACTGATGCGACCACGTTCTTCTTAGTGGGCAATCCCTTCCAAAGTTACCTCGACGTGTCGGCCTTCTTAGCCGCCAACCCAGCGGTGAAAACCGTTAAGACGTATGACGGCAATACGATCAACACGGCCGTAAAGGCTGACGGAGAGCTGATAACGTGTGGTGCGGCTAGCACGATCGCCCCCGCAGAAGCCTTCTTTGTAGAACTATCGAAGGCTGCCCCCGATTGCACTTTACAGTTCGCTCCCCAGATGTTTTCGGGCAATGCCTCTACCACTACGACTACGCAAAGCAAGGTGCGTGGTTTGCGTTTAACAGCCATTGCTCCCAATGGCGTGAAAGCTTCTACCTTATTGCTTGAAGATTCGACTCAGAGCAATATAACCTCTTCCACTTTGTTTGATGCTGAGGCCAAGCCCCAACTATCATTATTTAGTATAGACGAGACGCTGCAGCCCTTCGACGTGGCTCAAGTGTCAACAAAGACGGAGCGTATTCCTTTAGGCATATATGCTGCTGATTGCGACTCTTTAACCCTTGAGGCTGAGAGCATAGGTGGTGTGCAACTATCAGACTATCAACTGATAGATACAAAAGTAAATGTGCAGCAGCCTCTGCAGTGTACGCAGCCTTTGTCCTTCAAAGGTTCCTCTGTTGTACTCAATCGTTTTGTATTGCAACGAACGCCATCGGTAGTGAATAGCATAGTTGCGCCTACAAACGAGAAGAAGACCTCCTCTCTTCAACTCTCTGTATCGCATCGTGTGCTTTCTCTTTCACTTCCTGAAGTATCAGATCAGCGCATTCAGCAAGTCACGCTTTACGATGTCACAGGCCGTCTGTTGTCGACGGCTCGGTATGATTACGTTCACGCGCTCACCATGCCTTGTCCCGCAGGACTTCTCATTCTCCGTGTTACATTGTCAAATGGACAAGACCAAACCCTCCGCCTTTGGGTAGAGTGAGAAAGAAAAACTGCAATTTATCTGCCTAACGAGAATGAACATTAACGAAAAAAATTAATGAAATAATTAATGTTCAATTAATGATAATTAATGTT
>ERZ1027282.139-NODE-139-length-14411-cov-6.179646_pt1 | contig 14411 bp, 9 predicted proteins | sample MGYA00519241_ERZ1027282 | MGnify/ENA primary metagenome ERZ1027282 (study PRJEB26926, sample SAMN06165075) | human gut metagenome | biome: ENVO:00009003; feature: ENVO:2100002; material: ENVO:00002003 | host: Homo sapiens | place: USA | collected 2012 ...
TACGATATCCTGAGATGTCTCGTGGGCTCGGAGATGTGTATAAGAGACAGGGTCAGAACAATACCGAACGCTATGCAAAGACTTCTATATCAAGTAAGGCATATCCTTTTCTAATTTCTATAAAACTAATAACGTGTAAAAGCAACAACTTACGCGAGTTCTTGCTTTTACACGTTACATATTATTACTATTCCTTATCCAACAACAATAGTTCATCACGTAATTGAGCCGCAGTTATAAAGTCGAACGATTCTGCAGCCTTTTTCATCGCCTTCTGCAAACGCTCTCTCTTCTGATCTTTCGTTTCTGTCACATTCCTTCCATAATCACTTACAGACGGATCTGCTGCAACTAGAATTTCCTCAGAAGGGACTTGATAGTTCGATTTAATGTTTGAACGACTAGTACTATTCTCCTGTTGCGAAACCTTACGCTTACGCTGCATCTCGACCAATTCATTGTTTTCTATAGGTTTAACGATTGGTTGTGGGGTAAGATGGTGTAACGTATTATAAGCAATTTGCTTCGCACGACGACGATTCGTTTCATCTATAGTCTGCTGCATAGAAGCAGTTATCTCCTTTGCATACATAATAACGCGCCCATTTACATTACGCGCTGCACGTCCTGCAGTTTGTGTTAGTGAACGAGCAGAGCGCAAAAAGCCTTCCTTATCAGCATCAAGGATAGCAACTAAGGCTACCTCTGGTAAATCAAGTCCCTCACGAAGGAGGTTAACACCTATAAGAACATCATATACACCACGACGCAGATCTTCCATTATCTGTACGCGTTCCAATGTATCAACATCACTATGTATATATGCCGTATTAATGTCATTTTTAAGCAAGTACTCAGTAAGTTCCTCTGCCATTCGTTTAGTAAGCGTTGTAACTAACACACGTTCCTCACGTTCCTTTGCCTTACGAATTTCTTCCATAAGGTCGTCTACAGGATAATCCGTATCGCGCACTTCAATAATAGGATCTAATAATCCCGTAGGACGAATAACCTGATCAACAACAACGCCTTCGCTCTCTGCTAATTCATAATCAGCAGGCGTTGCACTAATATAAATTACTTGCTTCGCCAACTCATGGAACTCTTCAAATTTTAGTGGTCTATTATCCATTGCTGCAGGAAGTCGAAAGCCATAGTTGACAAGTGACTCTTTACGCGAACGGTCACCACCATACATAGCTCGTATTTGTGGTATGGTTACATGACTCTCATCTATAACAATTAAAAAGTCATTTGGAAAGAAATCGAGTAGACAGAAAGGACGCGTGTTGGGTTCACGTCCGTCAAAATAGCGTGAATAGTTCTCTATACCCGCGCAATGTCCTAATTCGCGTATCATTTCGATATCATATTCTACGCGTTCTTTCAGTCTCTTTGCTTCAAGTGTCTTCCCCATATCTTCGAAGAGCTGCACTTGAGTCCTAAGGTCTTCCTGTATCTTGCGTATAGCTATTTCCTGTGTTTCTTTTGATGTAAGAAAAAGATTGGCTGGATATACCTTATATTCCTCATACGTATTAAGCCGAACGCCTGATAAAGCATCGACCTCTTCTATACTATCAATCTCTTCGTCCCAAAAGCACACACGAATGAGGTCATCCGAATAAGCCAAATAAATGTCAACTGTATCGCCTTTAACACGAAAGTTACCCGCCTTGGGTGCAACATCATTACGGGTATACAAACTGCTTACCAACTGATTAAGTAAGCTATTTAATGACAACGTCCGTCCGACCTTTAGATCTATTACATTCTCATAAAAAGCAGCTGGATTACCCATACCATATATACACGAAACAGACGATACGACAACTACATCCTTTCTACCAGAAAGCAAAGCCGAAGTAGCCGCCAAACGAAGTTTGTCAATATCTTCATTTATTGCCAAATCTTTTTCAATGTAAGTATCAGTTGACGCAATATAAGCCTCTGGCTGATAGTAATCATAATACGAAACGTAATATTCTACTGCATTATTGGGAAAGAATCCTTTAAATTCTGTATACAATTGTGCAGCTAACGTCTTATTGTGACTTAATACGAGCGTAGGCTTATTTACATTCTTTATAACATTAGCTATCGTGAACGTTTTGCCTGAACCCGTTACGCCCAAAAGCACTTGAGCAGGAGTGTCAGACAATACCCCTGCCGTCAATTCCTTTATGGCCTCAGGTTGGTCACCAGTAGGCTGATATTTTGATTGTAAATCGAAGTGTTGCATAATCAAACTGCAAAGATAGTGCAAGGCGAGCGCAATAAAAAGAGAAAAGTATTTTTTCTTCACACAGCCAACAATGTTTGCTTGACACAAAGAAGCGGCAACACAAGCACTGTCACATAGCAAAAAGTGCACTTTTGCTTTGTACTGCCGAACCTTTTGTATAATTTTGCACAACATTGAAAGCAAAAAGACTACATAATATTTTACGTTGTATAGTATGCACCATCATCGGGGCATACATATTATTGTTGGCAATACTCAACTTTGGACCAACAGAACGTATACTTACTCAAATTGTTGCTACAGAACTGAGCCAAACACTACACACCAATGTTTCTATAGGTAAAATTGAAATAGGCTTATTTAATCGAATAATAATCAACGACATCTGTATTAAAGACAAGCAAGGAAACAAACTTATCAAAGCACAAATTGCAACCGCTAAGATTGAACTACGTTCCTTGTTCAAAGAGCAACTTTCACTACGCACTGTTTCACTCATCGACACCGATATCAATCTATACAAACAACGTGCTGATAGTGCAGCCAACTATCAGTTCTTGCTTGATGCCTTTACTAGTAAAGACACTAAGAAAGAGTCCACACTTAATCTACGTATCAACTCAATCATCTTACGACGAGTAGCAATAAAATATAATGAATGGTATAAGCCCCATCACGCAAATCAGCTAGACCCTTCCCACCTATCTGTCAACCAGCTAAACGCTAATATTAGCCTAAAAAGCATTAAATCTGATAGTCTAAGTCTTCGCATTCGTTCTTTATCATTCAACGAGCAGTCCGGATTGTGCCTCAAAAGACTACGCTTCAAGCTAAATGCAAGTCGAACCACAGCACACATTGAAGACTTTCGCTTTGAAATGCCACACACACGCATATCTCAAAGTGACCTCATTGCGACATACGATATTCGAAAAGGCTTCGACCAATTACTCCCTACCCTACGCATTGGAGCAACAATTGATAATCTACAGATAGGTACTTCCGACATACGTCCACTCTTAAAGTTACCACGCCAATTCGACCAAACACTTCAACTTTCAACTACTCTTTTACTCACTCCCGATAAGTTTCAACTTAATCAACTAACACTTACCAATACGGAACATACCTTGTTGATTAAGGCCAATGCTACATTACAACGTAAAGCGAAACAAATAGAAGCTCTTCATCTTAGCTTAAAACAATTACAAGCAAAGAGTTGCCTTACGCAACTCTTTGCTACCTCATTTATCCCACAAAATCAGCAATTAGTAAATCTCCTACAACGTGTGGGTAATATTGATGCTAGTGGAAATACCTTCTACAATTTCTCACGCAATATAGGTACAGCCTCTGTTTTTCTGCATTCGGAGGTAGGTAGCATTGCGGCCGATGCACAATTACGGGAGCGTATAATCAATGCGAATATTCATCTCTCGCAATTACAGCTTGACCATATACTAAACAACACCAAACTCCCCACACAAATAACTACCGACACTCACATTCAGGCCAATCTCACCCATAAGATGAAGCCTATTATTCTATGCGATGGTAGCATTACTTCTATGCAATATAATAGCCATACAGTTCTCCCAATAAACTATCGGGTGTGCTATTCAAAGGACAACATACTAGCTAACATCAATAGTAGCGATCCTATCGCTAACCTTGAATTAAGTACAAGACTATCCCTCAAAAACAAAAAAATAAATCAGATAAAATTAAGTGCTAATGTACAACGCTTTGACGCAAAAATATTGGGAATTAACAATGCTTTTGCAAAAGCAATTTATAGTGGAAATATTCAAGCCAACCTATCACAACTCTCAACCAATATGCCACATGGCGAAGTAGAACTAAAGCAGTTTAACATTACAGACGGACCACATGGCAACTACAACCTACAACAATTGCAAGCCTCGCTTTACAATTGCTCTAATAACAAACAGCAGTTCAGCATTAATAGCGACTTTATTGACGCTAAAATTACAGGGCAGCTAACTCCTAAAAAAATACAAAACGGCATACAGTGTATCATCAACAAATGCCTACCAGGACTAATGCCCCGACCCCAACAAATGGCTGCTAAAGATGAAGAGTGGAACATCAACGCCCACTTAAAACAATCAGAAGCATTTGAAAAGCTATTCGGAATAAACGTTTCCGTTCAAGAGGGACTACACGTACAGGGGACGGTTAATGCAGGAAGCGGACGCACCTCTCTCTCTGTCTTTGCCAATCAAATCGATGTTGTTGGACAGAGTTTTACACGTCCCAGCATTTACCTCAGCGGAACAGATAGCCTATACCATTGCCTTATTCAAGCACATAAAAAACTTTCGGGACGAGAATATAGCATTGCAGCCGATCTATCCACTGCTAATGGGAAATTAACCACTCAATTAGCCTGGAATGGGGTCAACGAACGAGACTACAATGGAACGTTTGAGAGCATTACACAATTTTACCCTACTAAGCATGGGGTAAACTTCAACATGCACATACGTCCTACACAATTTGCTTTAGCAGATACAACATGGAATATTGCTTCTGGCCAGCTCTCATACATCAATCGCCACTTAGCTTTCTCAGGAGTAAAACTAAGTCACAACAACCAATCACTACAAATTGATGGTGAAATTGCTCCCAACAAGAACGACTCAATTGTAGCACAACTGCACGACCTCGACATAGACTACATACTTGGTTTAATCAACTTCGATGCCGTTTCATTTGGAGGCAAAGCAACAGGACAAGCTATCTTTACACAAAAAGGTAACACCCCCCAACTGCATGCCCACCTACTCATTCCTGACTTTACATTCAATAATGGATTAATGGGAGCAGCAGACATCAAAGCCAATTGGAATAAAGAAGAAAACCGAATCAACATTGATGCAGACATGAAGTTGCCTAACACCCCCAATTACGGCACCAATGTGCAAGGCTACGTTTCATTAGCTGAAAAAGGACTAAATCTTGATATTGCAGCAAACCACACCCGCCTCGATTTCTTAAAGCGTTACATTAACGGCATATTCGGCGACTTTACAGGTAATGCTACAGGTAACGTGTGTCTATATGGTCCCTTTAAGCAGTTAGATTTTAAGGGAGAAGTCAAGGCCAACTGCAAAGCGCGTGTCTTAGCTACATGCGTAGACTATGAAGTAAAAGACGGCAACGTCACCATGTCAACAGGTAAATTTGCTTTTAAAAACTTTACGCTCACCGATAAGAAAGGAGGAAAAGGAATAGCAAATGGCGAACTACGCCACACACACCTAAAGAAGTTAAACTACGATTTTGACATTACCGCCGATCACCTTCTTTGCTACGACCAGCCTCAACAACCTAACTTACCCTTTTATAGCACAACCATAGGCAGTGGAAATGTACATCTACAAGGTTGGCCCAATCACTTTGTGGCCAATATAGCACTAACGCCCAATGCTCCTACTCTATTCGTCTATAACTTAGGCACACAATCTGCACTATCAAAGGACGACCACATGATACACTTTCATGCCATAAATAACGAACAGCAAACTGCATATAATACTCCTGCCGATCGTTCTTCCGTTGCTGAAGTTGTTGCCTCATCCGACAAGGATGACCTTGGGACTGATATGCTACTCAACTTTAACATCAACATGACTCCGCAAGCGCAAATTCGCATTATCACTGACGAGCGATCAGACGATGCCATTACCGCTTACGGTCAAGGCGCCCTACGTGCCACATGGCACAACAAAGGAGGTTTCAACCTCTATGGACGTTACACGCTTAGTCGCGGTGAATATAATATTAGCATACAAGATATCATACGCAAGAGCCTAACACTACAGCCGGGCAGTTCCATTACATTTGCAGGCGACCCCTTATATGCCGATCTTGCACTAAAAGCACTATACACAGTCAACGGTGTATCACTTAACGACTTAAACTATGGAGCAGGCTTTTCCAATAAGACAGTGCGCGCTGACTGCATACTTAATATTGGCGGAAAAGCACATTCACCACAAGTAAACTTCGACCTCGACCTACACAACATCTCCGAGGACGAAAAACATATGGTTCGACAACTTATTTCTACCGAGGAAGATATGAGTCGCCAAGCCATGTATCTGTTAGGAATTGGACGTTTTATGACAACAAGTCAAGGCATCAATAACGTAACTTCTACGTCCTCGCAACAGTCATCTGCTGCCATGCGATCTTTTCTTTCTACCACCATTACAGGACAACTTAACTCCGCTATTTCGTCCATGCTTGGCAACCAATCAAAGTGGTCATTTGGTACCAACTTTACGCCAGGAACTGATGGTTGGAATTCTCTCGAAGTAGATGGTTTGCTTCAAGGACGCCTTTTCAACGATCGTCTATTAATCAACGGCAACTTTGGCTATCGCGACAATCCCTACTACACCTCAAACTTTATCGGCGATTTCGACATACGTTATTTGCTCACACCACGCGGTAGCATCAGTTTACGCGCCTATAGCGAAACCAACGACCGATACTTTACAAAATCATCGCTCACCACGCAAGGAGTTGGCATTCTATTACAACGAGAGTTTACACGCATGAGTGATCTATTCCGTCGCAAGTATCGCAAAACAAACAAAAAGACTAAAAGTGAAAAAGTTGGAATAGTCGAATAAAAAACAATTACAAAAAATGAAAGTTGGCAAGCATAACGTGCATATATACGTATATACTTGTCAACTTCCTTTTTATTTCAATATGAATTAAATGCTAAACTCTTCAAGCAACTTCAATAAGCTTATTGTTTGCCAATCGCATCAACTTTCTCTCATAAGCGGCACCGCAATTACACACGTTTTCCTAATCGTAGCTGCCAATACCCCCAACCTATAAAGGCCAATATTGCACCTGCATAGCCAATGTAGCGAATAGAGGCGTGTTCACAAATAGCACCACCAGCAAAGGCGCCACAACCTATACCGAAATTAAAGATACCCGAGAATATTGACATGGCTACAGACGTACTCTCAGCTGATGTGATTAGGATAATATTTGACTGCATCGCTACATTATAGGCCGTCGCTGCCATTCCCCACACTGCACACAAAAGCATTAGCAAGTATACATTTGATGACAGAGGAGTAAGCAACACCAAGCAGAGTGCCATTAAAAGCACCACGGCTGAAATAAAGATGCAGCGATTGCGATTATAGCACATTGAGAAGAACAAACTGCCAACAAAGCCTGCTGCCCCAAATACTATCAACGTAGTCGTAATCATACTATTGGGCATCTGAGCCACCTGCGACAAGAAAGGCTCTATATAACTATAACTAACATAATAAGCTGTAGATACAAGCAACGTGAATATATAAAGTCCAACCACCCCTTTGCTACGAAGCAGTTCGGGCAACTTGCGAGGAGAAAAGCCACCACGACTTGGCAACAAAGGAAGTTTAAAGAACGAATATAGAAGCGTTAAAGCTGAAAAAGCACCAATACTTAGAAATGTCATTCGCCAACCAACATGTAGACCTATAATTCTGCCCAAAGGCATACCTAATATCATTGCAACAGAAGACCCTGTCACAACCATACTCAAAGCCACAGAACGAAATCGATCGGGAACTATACGAACAGCCATAGGCGACACAATCGACCAAAAGATAGCATGTGTACACGCAACACCTACACGCGATAGCACCAACATCGTAAAACTTGTTGATAAGAAAGACGTAACTTGAAATATCGTAAAAAAAGCCAACAAGCCCAACATCAAGCGCTTCATTTCCAGTTTCGACACCATAAGCATCAAAGGAAGTGAGAGCAACATAACGGCCCATGCATAAATAGATATAAGCATACCTACCGACTGCTCCGTCAGTCAAAAGTCATTACGAATATCAGTCAAAAGTCCTATAGGAATAAACTCTGAAGTATTGAAAATAAACGCTGCAAATGTAAGTGACAACAATGATAGTATCTGATCTAGCTTCATTCCAGTATCAGTTGATTGCATAATAGTCTTTTTTATTTCAGACTTTTTGTTTTCTCTGTTTTAATCGAACGATTAGTCACAAATAAAAAGCTGACAAGTAAAAGTGCACACACCTTTACTTGCCAACTTTGTATTCCTAACTTGCACACGAAAGGACTAAATGCTAAGTTCGTCAAGCACTTTAATCAGTTTCTTATCCATTACCTTTCGTTTGCCAATAGCATCGACGAATGGAACGTACACGACTTCATTATTGCGCACGCCTACCATCACATTGCGTTGGCCTTGCACCAAGGCTTCGATCGCACCGACCCCCACTTGTGAAGCCAATATACGGTCACGAGCAGAAGGGCTACCACCACGCTGTAAATGACCAAGAATTGATACACGAACGTCAAAGTTTGGATACTCCTTATTTACGCGTTCTGCATAATACATCGCACCACACTTCGGACTTTCGCTTACAATCACGATACAACTCTTCTTACTCTTACGAATACCACGTTCCATAAATTCAATCAACTGATCGCTACCCGTAGTATCTTCAGGAATAATCGCAGCCTCAGCACCAGCAGCAATCGCACTATTCTGAGCTAAAAATCCTGCATCGCGTCCCATTACCTCAACAAAGAAGATGCGCTCATGCGAAGTCGCAGTATCACGTATCTTATCAACGCACTGCGTAATCGTGTTGAGCGTTGTGTCATAGCCTATCGTGCTATCAGTACCATACAAGTCGTTATCAATCGTACCTGGCAGTCCAATGCAAGGGAAGTCATACTCCTCAGCCAATTTCATGGCACCCGTTAACGAGCCATTACCACCAATTACAATCAGTGCGTCAATTGATTCCTTACGAAGCGTTTCATAAGCCATCTTACGACCAGCAGCTGTTTCAAACTCCTTCGAGCGTGCTGTGCGCAATATTGTACCGCCCGTTTGAATAATGTTACTTACGTCTTCAGTCGTAAAAGGCTTTACCTCGTCATGAATTAAACCATCATAACCACGATAAATACCTTTAACCTTATAGCCATTGCATATTCCGCTACGAGTCACAGCACGAATGGCAGCATTCATGCCAGGCGCATCACCTCCAGAGGTGAGCACGCCCACACATCTTATTTTACCCATTATATTATAATCTTTGAAATTCTTTTCATAAACATTTTGCCCAAACATATACGAACAAAAAGACTATACTTGATTAATCCAAATAACACCTTGGATTATCAGTATCAGCAGCACAAAACCGACACAGAAGCCTGCCAACACCTTTGGCGCTACATGTTTTAGATACCAAGCATAGCTTATATCCTCCATGCGCATCAATAACACACCAGCAATACTACTTGTAAGCAGCATCGAGCCCCCCATTGCCGTCGTATAACTCAACAATGGCCAAAAGTAACCATTCGTTCCTATTAGCTCTGCAAAGTGTACCACATTACTTTGATGAAACACCTCTACTCCACCTAATAGTGTCGGTACGTTACCAAATAGCGCAGCGAAAGCTGTACTTAATATACCTATAAAATAAATATTGCCTTCACTCTTTGTCAGCCAATCATAGAGTTGTCGCAACAAGCCCGTTTCAGCTACGGCGCCAAACATCAAGGTCAAGCCTACGAAGTAAAGCAAATTCTGCAAATTAGCATACTGCAGGGCCATTGGCAAACGACGCAATACCATCTTATCACTTCCCAATAATTGGCGATTACACAACTCATTGACCATCCATAGAAGTGCTAACACACACAAAGCCCCGACAAAAGGTGGCAACAATGTGATGCGATGAAAACTTGGAATAAACCAAAGCCCACCAATACCTACAAAGAGCATCAACAAACGCTGCGGACGTGTTAACAACGTATCGTCTCCTCTGTATGGAAGTCTGTCTAATGCAAACTCCACGCGAGAAGGTAAATTACGCATTAGCAACAATAACATTGTAACTAATGCCGCACAAATAGGAAGCAAAAGAGTTAGAAAATAAGTAGAAGGAGTCACTAAACCTTCATTCCAAAGTTTAAGGCTCGTCATGTCGCCAATCACCGTAATAGCCCCACCGCAATTGGCAGCTAATATAATCACTGCACCATAAATGCGCCTTTGCTTCTCACTTTGCAACAGGGGGTGAATAATTGACAAGAGCAACACAACCGTAGCCAAATTGTCCAAATTAGCCGAGACGATAAAAGTAAAAAAGGCCAATGTCCACAACAACTTACGCGGACGACGTGTTTTGATCCATTCTGCTAAAAAGTCAAAGCAACCATTATTATGGAGTACCTCAACGATACAAGTAGTAGCCAACAGAAACAATACGATATTGGCACTTTGAACGATGTACTTAAAGAAGAGAGAGGAAGCTATAAATTGCTTAATAGACAAAGAGTTCTGAGCATTCTTTTGGAGAAAGGCTGCATAATCAGTCGCATGTATCGACTGCACAAAGTCCGAACCATAAGCAATATAGATTAACCAACATGTAACGCCAAAAAACATTGCAACAGCAGCTTTGTTAATGTGATTAACTGATTCTGTTGCAATCAACAAAAGGCCGACAAGCATAATTGCTAATAACACTACAGCCATAACGCTATTTTTTAAAAAGTTGGTTCTAACGTTTTAACAGAGCGGTAAACGGGGTTCGAACCCGCGACCCTGAGCTTGGGAAGCTCATGCTCTACCAACTGAGCTACTACCGCATTTTCTGTATGCAAATGTAGTATATTAGTTTGAACCCACCAAATTTTATTTACAAAAATGTAAATTCAATTTATGGCGCTGAAGGCGAACGATACAACAAGAGACACGACACAATTGCCACAAATTAGACACACAAAATACAAGATAAATAGGAAAGGCTTAATAATCAGTTCAACGCTGATTATTAAGCCTTTTTATCTGATTTAATTAAAGTAACAAATTAAATAAGATACTGAGAAGAAATGCTCTCATTCTCCATTACGCGACGAATCGTTTCAGCCAACATACCGCTTACAGAGAGTTCCTTTACCTTATCACAAGTACCACGATAAGGAATACTATCAGTAAACACCATTTCCTTCAATGCTGAAGCAGCAACGCGCTCATCAGCAGGACCTGACATAATGCAGTGGCTTGCAATTGCACGAACGCTATTCGCACCACGCGACATGATTAAATCAGCAGCCTTCGTAATTGTACCAGCTGTATCAACAATATCGTCAACCAATACAACGTCCATACCTTCTACGTCGCCTATGATCTGCATGTCTGCTACTTCATTAGCCTTTTTACGGCTCTTATTGCAAAGCACCATAGGACAGTCAAGATACTTAGCATAAGAAGCGGCACGCTTTGAACCACCTACGTCAGGTGAAGCAATGCAAAGGTTCTTCAAATTCAAGCTCTTAATGTATGGCAACATAACAGTTGAAGCATAGAGGTGATCAACTGGCACGTCAAAGAAGCCCTGCTCTTGATCAGCATGAAGGTCCATCGTCATCAAACGATCGATACCTGCTACGCTCAAAAGGTCAGCAACAAGCTTTGCGCCAATACTTACACGAGGTTTGCTCTTGCGGTCTTGGCGTGCCCAACCAAAATAAGGAACTACAGCACAAATGCTACGAGCTGAAGCACGCTTAGCAGCGTCAACCATAAGGAGCAGTTCCATCAAATTGTCTGAATTGGGGAAGGTGCTCTGTACCAGGAATACATCACGACCACGGATACTCTCTTCGTAGCAAACTTCAAATTCGCCGTCAGCAAATTTTGTTACCGTGAGGTTTCCCAGCGGGCAGCTAAGTTCCTCACAAATCTTTTCAGCCAAATATCGAGATGCTGTTCCCGAAAAGACCATAAAAGAGTTGTTGTTCATTGTTTTTGTATATGTGATTGTTATTAAAGGTGTTCAATGATATTACTAAGCATCAGCCTTAGACAACAATTTGACGAATATTCGCCACGCCAAGGCATAACAAGCGTTACTCTACCGCCTTGCGTAACTTGCGAAAGTGTTGAATAAGGTCCTTAAAGTCTTGTGTACTGTGAATACTGAAGCGATTCCATATATCGCCCAATATTACAACCCCGCCAAAACCATAATCCTTTAGGCTCGACACATTATTTAGACCTACACCACCAAAAGCCATAACCTTGCGATCAATCACCTTTCGACGCGCCATATCTCGAAGTTTACTTGGGCTTAAATCCGTTGTGAGTTCACCCGTCGATGTATCAAACAAAGGCGATAGAAATACATAATCACAAGCTTTCTTATGCTGAGTCACTTCCTGCTCTGTACGACACGAACACGATAGGTGTCCCTTATACTTAGGCGGCAACTCTGGGTTACGCTGATTTAAGTGTATGCCCTTTAGGTTATATTCATTCTTTAAATAAAAATGGTCATGCACCACAATGCGCTTACGATAACTTTCATCTATAAGTGTAAGCAAACGTTCTGAATAGACAGGCTCCGTTTCTGGCTTACGCAAATGTAGTATTTCGAGTCCTTCATCAAAGAGAGCATTAATTATTTGATGTTCCTCTACGAAGAAGTACGGAGTGGTCATTAATATCAGTTTCATAATGCAACTTCCAATTTGTGTGCAAAGGTATGCTTTTTAACGCATTTAAGCAAGTAGCTTTTTACTTTTTGTTACAGAGTTATTAAATTTTGTTTTAAAGCTCTCAACAAAGAGTTTGACTTACTCCTCACACAACAATCAAGGGCATTCTAAAAAGGAAACTCCTTTATAGAACACCCTTAACGTTATATTATCTACCGCCAAATACTCTTCCCGAGCGTGAGCTTGACCTTGTTGTATTTCCAGTGCCTCGTGTATTAGTAGGAGATACCGATCCTCGGCTATTACCTACACTACCACCATTTCCCGTCTGACGGTAATTAGTATACCCATCACGGAAACCGCCTAACTGAGTATTATTATGTCCCTGTCGGTTATTACCTCCTCTTCCACCAAAGTCGCCACGCGATGTAGATGGACGACTTCCTTCAAACGGACCTCTATTATTACCTCTATTATTAGGAGTACTGCCATTATTAGACCTAGGACGACCTTCGGGGCGTCCATTGCCTTTATTGGAAACATCGGAACGGAAACCATTATTAGGTTGCAGCGGACGTGGTGAAGGATTTCCGCCTACCCAACCCCGCTTATACTGGTCGCGCATTCCGACCCCATGATTAGGACGCATTGCGAGATACGGACTTGGTGCGTTATGTCCACGACGTGCCCACATACCTCCGCGATAGCTCACATACACTGTTGGTCGATTGAAATAGTAATAGCCATAGCGATAGTGATCAAACATAGGGTAATACCAACGAGCCTCATACCAGCGCAAAGGACGGAAGAAGTAGTCAAGCGTGCGATACAAGTTATATTGCCAATCGAACAATATGCAGCGTAAATCTACATCACGGAAACGCCAATACTCTCCTACGCAATCAGAAGCGGTACGTACACTCATCAAATAGTCCAGATTTATCTGATAAGCACGTTCGCATTGGTCTGGTGTCAAATTTAACTCATAAGCCATCTTATCAGTTAAGAACCATGCTCTATCTCGAGCTTCTTCATAATCCATTGCCTTAGCGCCACAGAGTACACTAAACAACAGCAATAACGTAAAAAATATTCTTTTCATTGCTTAATCTTCGTTGTTAAGTTGGTGTTTTCACACCTTTCATTTCATTATTAATGTAATCGGTCAAACACACGAAGCATGCGCACCTATACGAGCAGTTTTCAATATCTATTTGCACCATACCACACGTATCACCTTCGTATGTATATGGCGCAAAGATACAAAAAGTCATAGTCACGCCAACCCCTCAAGCCGAAAAAGCATTTTAATTAAAGCATCGTTAACCTATACACTCTATTCTAATTAATAAATTAGCAACTATAATCAATATCTGTCACCACGCACCAACTATATATTGATACGGCAATACGAATTAAGAATAAAGTACAAGAGCGAATGAACCAACCTTACAAGCAGAGACACAATAAAAATTTATACTCAAGTTTTCTCTAAAAACTTGAGCAGATAAGAACCGATAAACTGCAAATTATCTCACATAATATCCATACATTTTCAGAACTTTTGATTTATCTTTCATGTTTCATTTTTTGTTATAAAGTAATTGAATATCAGTCA
>ERZ1027282.144-NODE-144-length-14187-cov-7.377512_pt1 | contig 14187 bp, 8 predicted proteins | sample MGYA00519241_ERZ1027282 | MGnify/ENA primary metagenome ERZ1027282 (study PRJEB26926, sample SAMN06165075) | human gut metagenome | biome: ENVO:00009003; feature: ENVO:2100002; material: ENVO:00002003 | host: Homo sapiens | place: USA | collected 2012 ...
GATTTTGGCGCATTGTGAAACTTCGGGGTGCTTTGTTGAGTAGGTGGAAACTTGGTGGGTCGTTTTAGATAGTCAGAAACCTTGGATTTTGGCGCATTGTGAAACTTCGGGGTGCTTTGTTGAGTAGGTGGAAACTTGGAGGGTCGTTTTAGATAGTCAGAGACCTCGGATTTTTGCACATTGCGAAACTTCGGGGTGCTTTGTTGGGTGGGTGGAAACTTGGCATCTATGCACATGAGAAACTTGGAGTGTGCAATCGTGGTTGGGCGAAACTTCGGGGGCATTTTCGTTGTGTGGGTGTGGTGTGCGCGTTGGTTGCTCTTTCTGTAAGTTCTTCGCTTTCTTTCTTTTCGGCATTCGTGCATTTTGGGGACTTTTGTCGGGGCGAAGGAACTCAAATAATGGTGTTATTTAAGATTTGTTTACATATTCCGCTTGAGTGTGGGGGTGTTCGCGGTTTGACGATGTAGGGCGGTCGGGGGGTCTTCCGACGGAGGGGTTAAGGGGAAACCCCTTAACAATCCCCTAAAGACTTCTGTATCAAGGCTTTTGTTTTGCTACTACTTAACAAAACGCGGATTTCTTCAAAAATCGCGCCCACTTTGGGAGTGGAAAAGCCTTGATACATCGTCTTTTTTGCTTCTTTGGCGCATGGCTAAGTTTGTGCTTATAATAACACCCAAAAAGGAAAGACTATGTCAGACATCAACGCAAATGCTACGGTCACGCTTACAGTGAACGGCAAACAGGCGCAAAATATGCTCGAACAGTTGAAACGGCAAGCGAGCGACCTCGAAGATAAGATAACAAAAGCAGCAGCTGCGGGCGATAAAGTCCAGCTGAAGAAGTTCCAGCGTGAACTAAAGCAGACCCGCCGCCAGATTGGGCAGATTGAGAGTGCAACCCAGGGGGTGGAGAATGTTTTGAAGAGACTGGATAAAGCTTCACCGAAAGAGTTGAACAGGACGTTGAAGGAGTTGAAACGCTCACTAAACGGCATCGAACGCGGTACGGACGAGTGGAACAAGCAGTGCGAGAGCATCATGCGTGTAAAGGCTGAAATTGCGAATGTCAATGAGGAGCTAAGAGAGACCGAGAAGGAGCATGTGGGACTTGTGGACCGCATCAATGGCTTTGTGGATAAGTGGGGCAACATCATCGCAGGGGTGGCAGCTGTCGGCACGGGACTTGTGTTGGCAGGACGCAAGGCTGTGAACGCTTTTGCGGAGATGGACGCGGAAATGGCAAATGTGCGCAAGTTCACGGGTTTGGCTGATGACGAGGTGAAGGAACTGAATGAGGACTTTAAGAAGATGGACACCCGTACAAGCCGTGAAGACTTGAACAAACTCGCAGAGGAAGCGGGGCGACTCGGAAAATCTTCAAAAGAAGATGTTTTGGGCTTTGTCAAAGCTGCTGACCAAATCAATGTGGCATTGGACGAGTTGGGAGATGGGGCGACCTTGACGCTTTCCAAACTCACCAACATATTTGGTGATGAAGCACGCTTGGGAACGGAGCGCAGTTTGTTAGCGGTTGGTTCTGTAATCAACGACCTCTCGCAAAATTGTACGGCTTCTGCTGCCTACCTCGCGGAGTTTGGCAAGCGCATGGCTGGTGTGGGTGCGCAAGCTGGTATGACCATTCCGCAAATCATGGCTTTTGCAGCGGTATTGGATAGCCAAGGTCAAGCGTGCGAGATGTCGGCAACGGCTTTATCTCAGTTGATAATGGACCTTTTTAAGGAGCCAAGCAAGATTGCAAAGGCTACGGGCATGGATTTAGAGGAACTGAACAAGGCATTGAAACGCAGCACCAACGAGGGACTGCTTATGCTCCTTCAAAAGTTGAAGGAGTTGGGCAACATGGACGTTCTCGCTCCTGTTTTCAAGAACATGGGTGAGAATGGCGCCCGTGCTTCACAAGTTTTGGCGACTTTAGCCGGCAATGTGGAAATGGTGAAGTGGCAACAGGAACAAGCCACCCAGTCGTTTGAAGATGCCACATCGGTGACGAATGAGTTTAATGTGCAGAACTCGACTGTCGAGGCGGAGCTGGACAAGGCAAGAAAGCGCGTCACGGAGTTGGCTATCGAATTGGGCGAGAAACTGATGCCCGTCATGAAGCATGTGATTTCTACCACAACCCTCACACTGAAGGCTATGAGTACGACAATAGACTTCCTTGCAAGAAACAAAGAAGCTATTATCGTATTGACTTCAATGGTAGCAGCTTACACCATTGCAGTCAAGGCAAATGCAATAGCTCTTAAAGCACAAGCTGCATGGCATGCCGTGTGCAAGGGTACGGCTTTGGCGTATCATGCGGTTGTGAATACGTTGCAAGCTGGGCATATTGCTTTCAACCTTGTGCTTGCCAAATTGCAAGGTAATTGGGCGCGTCAATCCTCGCTCATGGTGGACTTGAAGCGAAAGGGTTTATCTCTCGCTTCGGGTTGGGGCGTTTTGCTCGCTGCTGCTGTGGCGCTTGGCTATGGCATTTACAAGATGACTAAAAAGGTGAATGAAGCTGCCGAGGGCGAAAAGGCTTTGGCTGCTGTTCGCCTGAAAGGTCAGGAAGGAATTGTGGAGGAGAAGAACAAGATTGATGCCTTAGTTAAGGTGGCACGTAATGAGAAACTTTCTTTGGACGACCGCCAAAAGGCGGTGCAAGCACTCAATAAAATAATACCCAATTATAATGCGCAGTTGGACGCAACTACGGGTAAATATAAGGAGAACAAGGATGCTTTGGACGCTTATTTGCTTTCTCTTACGAAAAAGTATGAGATTGAGGGGGCGAAAGATATGCTTAAAGAGATTGGCAAACAAAAGGCGCAACTTACAATGGAGATTAAGCAGTTGGACGAGGAAGCTGCGGAGTATGATGAAAAGCAGAAGAAGGTTGAATCTGCCAAGGGGAACACGATGTATAGCTATGGTACTGCTGGCGGAACAATGGCGAGTTACAGCGGTATTGCCAATGGTTCACAAGCTGCCATCAAACGAAGTGAAGCGAACAGCAAACGAAAGGAACTGCAAAAACTGAATGCGCGTCAGAAAGCTATTACAGACACTTATGGCGATGATCTCGGCAAACAAGCTGCCGAGGAAACCAATCATAAACCTGTCGTCACGAACACGGGTGGAGGTGGTGGCGGTGTGCCTGTAGTGGACGATGATAAGAAGAATAAAAAGTCGGACAAGTTCAAGGCGGAACAAGATTGGCAAAAAGAACAGAATGCGCTCAACAAAAAAGCATACATGGAGGGTGAGAAGGACTATGAAGCCTATGTGGAGCGCATGGAGGAGATAGAGCAAGAGTACTACGCTCGTGTTCTCAAAAACAAGAAAATCACCAAGGAAGAGAAAGCCGAAGCGGAAGCAAGTTTGGCGGAAGCGAAGAAAAAGCAGACTGACCGCAAAAACTCTCCCGATGATTGGAAAGCGAAAGAGGAAGCGCTCAACCGCATTGCCTATGCAAAGGGTGAGAAGGATTATGAGCAATATACCGCACGCATGGACGAGATAAACGTGCAGTATTGGAAAAAGAAGATGGAGCGTTCTGACGTTTCTGCTAAAGACCTCTTGGAGGCGCAAGCGCAGTACCAGGAGGCAGTAAAGAAACAGGAAGAGAACGCGACTTCTGCTTCTCGCGAACGAGAAGATAAAGCGTATAATGCGCAACTCGCGGAGTTGAAGCAACGTTATATTGATGGACTTTCTGATACCAAGACCTACGAAGATGCCGTGGAGTTGGCTGAGTTGGAACATCTTCGCAAAATAGTCCAACTTTATAAGAAAGGCACTAAAGAAAGGCTTGCAGCTGAAAAGGAATATCAGAACAAGGTTTTTGCCAATCAACAGAAGATTATCCAACGCCAACAACAAGTAAAACAGCAACTTAAAGAGGAGTACTTTGGCATGAACGCTGATGAACGTTTGACTAAGTACGATAGTGACATGGCTGCTTTGGAACAGGTATATCATGCTGAAGTAAAAGCAGCTGGCGACAATGCAGCAGAAAAACTGCGCATTGAGGAAGCGTTCGAGAAAGCAAAGCTGGCTTTGCGTAAGAAGTATGCCATTGATAGTATTGGCGTCACAAAAAACGGCATGGAGAAAGCCAATGAGAAATTGGCTAATTGGTTGGAGAGCGATGCCGGGCAAGCCGTTACACAATCGTTCTCCACTGTCATGAGTGGCATGGGGGAGATTTTCAGTGGGGTTTCTTCTCTCGTCCAGGCGGAACTCGAGAAGGAAACGGCTGCAATTAACACGCGCTATGCTGCGGAGATTTCTGCTGCGGAGGGTAACAATTATAAGGTGGCGAAGCTTGAAAAGGAGAAGCAAGCTGCACTTGCGAAAGCGAAGAATGAGGCGAACAAAAAGTTGTTTGCCATGCAGGTCATTCAAGCGGTGGCACAGACAGCCCAAAACGCGATCTCTGCTTATGGTTCGGCAGCGGCTATTCCTGTGGTCGGTTATATCATGGCACCTATTGCAGCGGCTATGGCTATTGCTGCGGGCATGATACAGATTGCCGCAATCAAAAAGCAACAACAGGCAAGTGAGGCACAAGGATATGCGCAAGGTGGTTTTACTCCGCAAGGCAGAGTAAATGAAGAAGTGGGCGTAGTCCATGCCGGGGAATGGGTGGCATCGCAAAAGTTGCTTGCATCACCTGTGGCAAGACCTTTGATTAACGCTTTGGACTATGCACAAAGAACGAACACCATCGGATCCTTGCGAGCCGATGATGTTTCACGAACAATTATAGGAACAGGTGCGGTGGCTTCGCTTTCACCGCAACCTGTAATTATTCAATCGCCCACGGACAATGTCGCTTCGGCAGCTTTGGCACAGAGTGCAGCTGTCCTTAGTCGTTATGAGAAAACCATGTCGCAGTTGAGCAAGAGGCTGAATGAGCCTTTTGTCACCGTGAACACAGTGACAGGGGACACGGGTATCAAACAAGCGCAAGAGGAATATGACACACTCATGCGCAACAAATCTCCTAAATCAAAACGCAAATAAGAAGCCTTATGGAAATCATCATCAACAACCAACAAGCCGTATTGAAGGAAGGCACATCGTTTGACTTCATTGCTGAAAATAGATTGTTTACGGGAAGTGACAGCTATACGCTGACGATCACGTTCCCTTTGCGAGGGTGTGCCCAAAACATCGCGATATTTGGGCATATCCACCGCGCAGATGTGGCTAAGAACAAGGTGGTGTTCGATTGCGAAATTCGCGATCGTGACTTTTATCGGAGTGGCACCATCACCATTACGGAAATATCCGATGTGGAAGTCAAAACGCAATTTTTGGAGGGACGCAGTGAGCAAAATTTTGATGAGACATTCGACGATATTTATTTGAATGAGCTGGATTTGGGTTATCCTACAAGCCGCGTGGCGGTTGCAGGGCATTGCATGGACGATATGCGCCCATACCCTGATAATTTCTGGATTCCGTTGCCCTGGGTGAATAACACTTCGGGGAACATTCAGAATGAAATGGTGTGGAGTGCAGAAAAGAATGAATTTATTTGGCCGCATGAAACCAATGCGCAAACGGGAGTACAGGCTTTGTCGTTTCAGCCTTACTTGCTGTATATCCTTTACAGAATATGCAAGCAGGTGGGTTATAAGTGGGATTTCATGGCGTTGGAAAATTCTGTCTTTGTTAATCTCCTTATATGCAACACCTTGCCTGCGGCATGGGGCGCTTATAACTTTGCACTTGCTTTGCCACATTGGACGCTGACGGAGTTCTTTGAAGAGTTGGAGAAGTTTCTGTTTGGGGATTTTACTATCAACCACAAGCAGAAAACGATTTCTTTCAAATTCTCTGATGCCATTGCCACGGAAGCAAATGAGGTTCTGTTGGACAAGGTGGTGGACAGTTATACCACCCAAGTCACGCAGGAGGACAAGTCGGAATACTTGGGGAGCGTGAATGTGAAGTATGAGGACAATGGCAGTTTGCTTTGGGCGTACCATTCGTGCGATTGGTACATTCGCAAATATGGCAAGGATGCCAAGGTTTATGATAAAATGGCAGATTTGTTGGAGGCGGCAAAGTCGCTTAAAATAAGTGGGGTGTACACAAGGCAAACAAGACCGAATGCCAGCAGCACGCAATATGTGCGTGGCTACAAATATGGCTCTGATGGACACAAATTGTTTTATGTCAAGGAAAACCGCACGTACTTTGTCATGTACTGCTATAAATCGGAGTTTGTGATGGAGAATACTTCGGGCTTTTCAGACAAGACGAAAACGAAGTGGTATCGCTATTATAATCGTTTGCTCCCTGTCAATGCCTATGGGGAACGCTTTGCGGACAAGAATGCAGAGGACTTGGAACTTAAAATTGTGCCTGCTTGGATTGAGGGGACGGGAGACAGTCACGGCAATATGCTTTTCATGAATTGTGGCGAGATGGGAAGCAGTGAGAATTGGACACTGACAGAAGATGGAAGCGGTTCTTCAAGTGGTAGTCGTACTGATCGTGTGTTTGGCAGTTCAACGTCTGCCAACACCATTGACTACGATGCAGGTGATTTGGCACAAGGTGCGGCAAGCCGTACCATTGCCAAGGGAGAGAACAAGAACACGGACGCTTACTTTGACCAAATATATATGGGCTTTTGGAACGGGGTGCAGTACTTCAAGCCGTATATGCCGCACCCTGTCGTGGATTTTGTGGAAGTCTCAGATGAGTTCCAGGCATTCGTCACGCCTTTTTCACTTCGCTTGAATGAGGGAATGTGGGAGGAGAAACGCGAAGTGTTGTACAAAATAGATGGCAAGAAGAAGTATCAGTTCTCGTTTTTGTCTGATACTTTGCCCAACCCACGTGCCTTATATTATATAAGGGGAGGCAAGTATGTTTGCGAAAAAATAACTGCGACATTCAAGGAGAGTGGAATGTCGCAGCTATTGAAAGGCACGTTTTATCGTGTTTTAGATGAAGATGAATAAAGTTTAGATGATGGCGCCCTGGAGTGCGGTGGCATGGCGCTCGATGGTGGTACGCAAAACCTTTGCGTAAATCTGTGTGGTCCGAATGTCCTCATGTCCGAGCATTCGGGCTACATTTTCGATGGGGACGTCATGGGCTAAAGCCAAGGTAGCAAAGCTGTGGCGGGCTACGTGGAAGGTTAGATTCTTCTTGATGCCAAGCTGTGCTTGTATCAAGTGAAGGTAATCATTTGCCTTTTGGTTGGAAATTTTGGGCAAGTTGAAGTCATATTTCTTCAACACTTCCATAGCTGGCGCAAGGATAGGGGTGAAGAACTTCGTATCTGTCTTGATACGGTTTCCATCAATGAAAACCAAATCACCCTCCTTCACCGTCATAGACTGATAGTCAAAGTTCTGCACATCGCAAAAAGCAAGACCTGTGTAAGCGGAGAAGATGAAGAGATCGCGCACCCGTTCCAACTTTCCATCAAAGGGATAGTCGCGCATTTTCTTCAATTCGCTTTCGAGCAAAGGTTGGCGCTCTTTGCTCTTGCCACGGGTAACACTCACAATTTTGTAAGGATTGCGCGGTATCTCGTCCAATCGTGCCAGTTCGCCCACCCATTTCTTCAGGCGTTTGTGGTAGCCATAGATGGTGACATCACTCCGCTCGCCATTGTGCAGCCATCGGTCGAAGGCAAGAATGTTCTTGGGGGTCAAGTCGCCATACGTCTTTAGTTTGCCGTAGGTCTTGACTGCATCAATCACTACTTGCTTGTGCTTGCGCGTGCCGATTTTAATGTCCTCGGCTGCCAAGGCTTCCTCGCAGTAGGCGATGAAATCTTTTTGAGCTAAGATCTCTTCGGGTGAAAGTTCTGGCTCATTGTTTTTTGCTTGTTCTTCGTAGAAATGCTTGTTGAAATTTTCAACATTCGATTCCTCACCAAGCACGTTCATGGTGACGAGAATGTTTTCACATTTCTCTACCACAGCTTTTACTTCTGAAGAATTGGAATCTTTTTCCCATTCCTCGGGAGTTGATGTCCCTATAAGAACGTATTTACGGACCTTTTTGCCCAGATTTACTACAACATCAACGTAGCCATAACCCTTTTTGGCTGCTTCCTTTCTTCTGTCGAAAACGACTTTTACAGCTTTACTCTTCATGAGAATAGTAGGTATTAAGCGGAAAAAAATCGCTCCGAGTAGAAAAAAATGCCTGTTTCGGCAATTTTTTTTGAAGGAAGTGAGGTGTATCACTTTTTATGTATCACCTTTTCCAAAGTTGTATCACCTATTGTATCACCTTTTTGGCTTATGAGGGCTTGTGGTGGCACATGTAGGCTACTTGGAGTAATTTTCAACCGCAGTAGTTGAACTTACCATCTCCTTAATTGAACATATACTTTTATGTTTTTGTTAGGCTAATCAAAGTGTGTAAATGCTTGATAACCAACAAAAAAGTGGACTCTACTTTCGTAAAATCCACTTAATACTTTTCTTTGGAATTGATTCTCCTTCGTGATTCTGCAGTAGTCACTAAGTGACCCCGTTGGGAATATAAGTGACTTGCTTGGAATCATAAGTGACTCGCTTGGGGTTCGAACCCAAGACCCCAACATTAAAAGTGTTGTGCTCTACCAACTGAGCTAGCGAGTCAATCCGTTTTGCATTGAGATAAATGAATCTTTATCTGTTTTGCGAGTGCAAAGGTATGTCTTTTTGGTAAAACCACCAAATAAATCTTACTTTTTTTTCATTTTACCATTAATTATTTGAGTTCTTGCGTAAAAATTAACGAGTTAAGGAAAGATTTTTATGTATAATTGTCCGTACAATGTCGGGGGACGTCGTCCCTAAATATATTAGGTATGCATCAATCACTCTATGCGAACGTCTCAAGCATTTCGATAAATCGCTTGGAGAGTCCAACCTTAATCTACATAGGCGGCATATCGCTTCGTAGTTAATGCAAACATAAAAAGGAAGAAGTTTTAGGACGCACCATCCTAATACTACCTCAAATCCGCATCAAATATTAGCAAGGGCGACTTCAGCAGAATATAGCCTTTGCAGCGCTTGATAAAACTGCAATTCGCTACAGAGCCACAAATAACAGTCCAAAGACCCCCAATTATTGAAAAAGTCGTTAGAGACTGAGATAAATGCATTAAAGTCACTAAATTTGCAGCATAAAAGCGTGAATGCGATGTTATTTGGTTTTCTTCTCCACCCAAATAAACCTTTTCGCGAAGCTAAATGAGCAAAAGAAAACGCGTTTCAACTTAGCCGTGGCGAGAAAAGGTGCGCAAAAGCGTATAAAAACACGCACTATGCTTTTAGACAATATACATTATATATAAGTATGCAAGGATTTATACAAACAGAAGAAATAAAGGCCGAAACAGCTATTCTTGTGGGCTTGGTAACAAAGAACCAAAATGAACGCAAAACACAAGAATACTTAGATGAGCTTGAATTTTTGGCCGAGACAGCAGGTGCTGTTACCGTAAAGCGTTTTACGCAGAAAATGGACGGACCTTCCTCTGTTACCTATGTCGGAAAAGGTAAATTGGAGGAGATTAGAGCTTATATCGAAAGCGAAGAAGAGAATGAGCGCGAAATTGGTATGGTGATATTTGACGATGAACTCTCTGCAAAGCAGTTGCGTAATATCGGTCAAGCACTAGGCGTAAAGATACTCGACCGCACCAACCTTATTCTTGACATATTTGCCATGCGTGCACAGACAGCAAATGCAAAAACGCAAGTAGAATTGGCACAATATCGTTATATGTTGCCTCGCTTGCAGCGTCTGTGGACTCACCTGGAACGCCAAGGAGGTGGCTCTGGCTCGGGTAGCGGCAAAGGTGGCTCAGTAGGTTTGCGTGGCCCTGGTGAAACGCAGCTTGAAATGGACCGCCGTATCATTCTAAACCGTATGTCGTTGCTTAAGCAGCGCTTGGCCGACATTGACCGACAAAAAACAACACAACGCAAAAACCGTGGTCGCCTCATTCGCGTGGCCTTGGTGGGATATACCAACGTAGGTAAATCAACATTGATAAACTTATTGGCCAAGACAGAGGTATTCGCCGAGAACAAACTCTTTGCTACGCTTGATACGACCGTTCGTAAGGTAATCATTGACAACTTACCTTTCCTCTTAGCCGACACGGTTGGGTTTATCCGTAAGTTACCTACCGACTTAGTAGAGTCGTTTAAAAGCACCTTGGACGAGGTGCGTGAGGCAGACCTTTTGGTACACGTGGTTGACGTATCTCACCCCGACTTTATAGAACAGATTGAGGTGGTGAATAAAACGCTGCAAGACTTAGGTTGCGCTGAGAAGCCACAAATCTTGATCTTTAACAAGATGGACGCATATACTTGGACTGAGAAGGACCCTGACGATCTCACACCGGCAACGAAAGAGAATGTATCGCTCGATGAATTGAAAAATACATGGATGGCAAAAATGGGCGACGATTGCATCTTTATTTCTGCGCGCGAACGTCAGAATATTGATGAACTCAAACAATTGCTCTATACACGCATCAAACAATTACACGTACAGAAGTATCCCTACAACGACTTCTTATTTGAACATTACGAAGCATAATTCTACTATAGTTGACCTGTTTATTTGTTGACAAGTTAACAAATAAACAGGTTGACAAATAAGTTTGTATTATAATTGACAAATGAAAGAGTTGACATTAAACTGTACACCCTAACAGATAACACAAACTTATTTGTCAACTCGTCAATAAAAACAAACTTACCCGTCAACTTATCAACTAAAAACGAACCTACCTGTTAACCCGTTAACTCGTCAACTTGTTAACTCGTTAACTAAAAAAACTAACAACCTATCATTTTGAGACCATTAGTAAAAAGACAGTACATACTACCTTTTGTACTGATTACGTCCCTGTTCTTCCTTTGGGGAGCAGCACATTCCATACTCGACGTACTCAATAAGCACTTTCAATTAGTCATTCCTGGTATGAACCATGCCCATTCCTCAATGGTGCAAGTAATGTTCTACTTGGGGTATTTTGTAATGGCCATTCCTGCAGGAATTATTATCGACCGTCGCGGCTACCGAACGGGGGTCATCGTAGGACTACTGCTTTATGGATTTGGCGCATTATTGTTTTGGCCTGGAGCACAAATCATGTCATTTGAGTTCTTCCTAATGTCACTCTTCATCATAGCTTGTGGATTGGTATTTCTTGAAACGGCGGCCAATCCTTACGTGACAGAATTGGGCGATGTAGAAACAGCAGCATCACGTCTGAATTTAGCACAGTCATTGAACGGATTAGGCTGTATCTGCGGTCCATTATTTGGTGGACTCTTGCTCTTCTCCGATGGTGGGAACGAACGCATTGCCCTACCCTACGTCGTTATGGGCATTGTCGTGTTAGCTGTAGCATTGCTATTTACACGAGTGAAACTGCCCGAGATTGCGCATCAAGACGAACACGAAACAAAAGCCACGGCAGAAAAACATTGTATCAGCAGTCTATTTCGGAATAAAGGATTCCTATTTGGCCTCTTTGCCCTGTTTAGCTATGAAGTATCTGAAATATCCATCAACAGCTTCTTTATTAACTACGTAGCCGACGGCGGATGGATGAATGCCCGCGATGCAAGCATTGCATTATCATTCGGTGGCTTATCACTCTTTATGTTAGGCCGCGTATTGGGAAGTTTTATAATGCAACACGTTGCCAGCGAACGAGTCTTACGCGTTTGCGCCATAGGGACGTTTATCACCACATTGGCCGTCGTACTCAATATGGGAGTACTCTCATTAGGGGCCTTAGTGTTGATATACGTGTTCGAAAGCATCATGTTCCCCACTATCTTCGCACTTTCACTCAAGGACTTAGGGCCACTAACCAAACGTGCTTCATCACTGCTGATGATGACCCCCATAGGAGGTGCCGTAGGCCCTTTGATGATGGGACTTGTAGCCGACGCTAGCACGATGTCTGTAGCCTTCATCGTACCCCTTATAGGCTTCGCTAATGTAGCCGCTTATGCTTTTTCTGATAAAAAAGTTTGAAAAAGATTTGGAGGTTAAATAAAAACTTCATACCTTTGCACTCGCAAAAACGAAACAAACGTTTCTGTTTAAGCAGTGCAATGCGGAAATAGCTCAGTTGGTAGAGCACAACCTTGCCAAGGTTGGGGTCGCGAGTTCGAGTCTCGTTTTCCGCTCTTAATCGAAGGTAGCCTTGCGATATGTTCGCTTGGGCTACCATTTTATTTTTAGTGCCATTTGTTCTCTCTTTGATTTACTATAATATGGCTTTTATGGAATGGGGCTGCCGATAGAGAGAACGTTTCTTTTATTATATATCACGCATATTATGAATATTTACGCTCGCTATTTTAATCAAGAGGCTTTAGTACACGACTACGACGAGTTAATGGGGTTTCTTTCGTCTATTCCTGAGATAATGGTAACGCAACGCATGGAAGAGGATGTTAAGGCTTATGTTGATAGTGATATGCCTTACCCAAAACGTTACAAAATCCGCCCTCGCGTTTATTTTATCCTAATCAAAACCAATGCGCAGTCAATGGAGGAGTTTAAGGCTAATCATCGTGAGAATGGTGATGATAATGCAACTCAACCTTCTAATAATGATATGCGTCAGTATATGATTCCTGAGCCTGCTTTTAATAAGAAAGACCTTAAGTTAGCTCAGCTGTCAGAGGAACGTTCAGGTTGGTATTTGGGTACAATCGTTTTTAAGCGTGTAATTCAAATAGCTGGCACTACAAAGTTTCGTTATCAAGACACTACATTCCAAGCATACGTTCGTGCGAATTCAGGACAGGAATGTTATGAACGAATTATTGAGCACTTAAAGAATCGTTCTGAAATCGATTTGCGTAGCCAATTTCCCTCAGCGCGTGGCAACAACTTCACGTTTGAGTATGTTGGTAATGTGCTTCCCACTGAAGGGGAGGAAGACTAGTAGTCTGTAAAGTCTAAAAGTTGACAAACCACTATATTTCCAATAGCAAGCATTTCACAGGTAGAAGAAGAGCCAGCGCTATCGATTCTTCCTATATACCCAAGTCCGAACATGAGACGCTCTGGATTGGTTACTTTTGGTTTGGCTGTGCTGGGGATTATAAGCGAGGATTAGAAATCATGAGAATCGGTGTCATTGATATCGACAACCATGAATGCATGACTTTAGGTTCCATTCATACGCCAGATTGTAAGACCTTGGATAATATGGGCAAGAACCTCGTTGATTGGTATAGCAGCTATCTTATCAACGCGAGTTCGGGATAAGGATTGCGTACAAATAAATAGGGTAAACGATTTTTTTGCTCGTTTACCCTATTTATTTTTGCGTTTCTTATCCCGAACTCGCGTATATAATGGTGGGTTTTCAGTTCTGTGTTCTCAAAAGCAGACAGAAAAGTCCCCATTATTGTTGTTAATATAAAGCTTTGATATTTAGAAGTCGTCTAAACTTTTATGAAGTTCAATCTTTACCTTTCTTTTTGACCTTTCATCGGAGCTAATAAGCCAAATGAAATTCCACGGTAAGCGGCACAAGGGCAAACAACCCTTAAACAAGACTTGCCTTTTTGCTTATGCCACCCCAAGTCACCCATTTTAATTACGTAATTCATTGATTTTCGACATGCGCTATATGATGGTGCAGAAAAGTAATGACGTAAAGGAAGGGTACGTTTTAACTCGCAAAAGCGCAAATTGTTTATATTGAGGCACGAATTGTAAAAAAAAATATGTACTTTTGCAGGCGAAACATCAAGAGCAGTTGCTACGCAGCATTGATTTGCTGATGGTGGCAAACTCACCAACCGAGTTTACAGGAACCACGGTGGTTAAGGTACGATGTGGAAGTTTCCTATATTCATTAAAACACTTCAAACATTTCCTGACATGGACAACAATTCTCTTTACGCAGATTTTGCTGCGCGTTTTGCGAAGGCTTCACTTCAATCTCTTATTGACTCTTTTAATGCACAAGTAGGCTGCAAGGGCTGGGGTTCAGCTCGTGCTTGCCATGACGTGGCACTTATTGACGAACTGAAACGACGGGGCATTGACCTTTCGGCCATTAGCCAGGGTGGCGGCACGTCGTTTGCTCACAAGGTGACACTTGACACTCTGTCTCTTATACACATCTCCGAGCCCACGAGACATCTCA
>ERZ1027282.145-NODE-145-length-14182-cov-6.035818_pt1 | contig 14182 bp, 12 predicted proteins | sample MGYA00519241_ERZ1027282 | MGnify/ENA primary metagenome ERZ1027282 (study PRJEB26926, sample SAMN06165075) | human gut metagenome | biome: ENVO:00009003; feature: ENVO:2100002; material: ENVO:00002003 | host: Homo sapiens | place: USA | collected 2012 ...
CGAGATCCTGAGATGTCTCGTGGGCTCGGAGATGTGTATAAGAGACAGGTCTGAACGTGCCACGAACGAACTTTTCAAAGATAGCATAACTATCAAAGATTGAACATATATCCGTTGCGATGCTCTTTGCTTCATATTCCGCTTCGGCAGGATCGTCCGTCTTTATTAGGTATGGCTGAATAAAAACACAGAAGGTAGCATAATCAGCTTCTGTGTTCTGATATTGATTTATCAATTCATCACACATAAGATTGGTATCAATACCAACATATTCATCACCTTCTCTGTAATAATTTTGAACATAACAACCCGATTTAAGGAATCTATTAAAAGGAGTTCCTTTTGGGGATATTTCGCTTGGTGATGGCTTTCCATTTATCTCTATGTATTTCACTAACGACATTCCTGCAAGCATTTCAAGTTGGTTCCTTTCAAATAAATCCAATGCAATATCATCAGGTTCGTAATCATCTGGGTATGCATTATAAAAGGAAGCTAATAGATGATTTATCTTCTCGAGAAACTTTCCTTTGCTAATGGAATATTCAAACAAAGATATTAGTTGTTTTCGCAATTCATCCACGTCAACTCCTCCTCGTATCCAGTATCTATCCGATATTATCTGTCCAATGCCTTTATCACTCAACCTGGGAATGAACTCAAGCAACGCGCAGATATAATTACGTATGACCTTAATATCTTTATATTCATGCATATAGTAGCTTCTAAAATGCTCATATAGCGAATCAAATGAGTCCTTCCTACACATCCATACATTAACGCCATCTCGAACCACATCTAAATCGTCTGCTATCATAAGCATCTCAAATTCTGTGGCTCCAATTGAATTGTTTGGCAAACGATAACAGAAATAATTAGCATAGCTAAGTTGCGAACGCACTTCACGCGAAGTCAGTTGAGTTTCATTATTACTATAGAACAAATTCCTCAGAAGTTTGTCACTCGGAGTATTGTCTTTACCCTCATAAACTAACAACCTCGATTTTGACAATCCTCCTTTATTTAGTTTCAGCAAAGTCATCGGTTTATACATCAATGTGCGATGAATATCAGGATATGCAAAGTGTAAAAGCTCAATCCCGATAAAATCCTTTACTACAAAATCTTTAGTATGAGCAAGAATCGATTTTAGATTCAAGGCAAAGACATTAGCAAATCGTCGTGCCTGTCTAAAATTAGGGACAAAATCGGTGAATGACAATCCATCAACATTCAACAATTGCATAACCAATTGTTGAAGTCTTGCAGCCTGCCTTTCGTTAAGTGAAGCTATACGAACAGTCTCATCCATGAACACATCAAGCAATGTCTCATCCTCAAACTTCGGTAAAGATACCTCCAAATGAAAGATCTTCTGGATATATTCTTCTGCACGTTTAATGTTCTTTGATTCGTTTAATACATTGCAGATATAATCACGGTCATAGGCAACGACAAACACAACATTACGGAAATTTGCTGTAATTCGGATAAGCCTTAACACCTCAAACAATTCATTCCCCTCTAATCGGTCAAGGTCATCAATAAATATAGCAAAAGGCTTGGAACCATCTATAGTTATAGCTTCTTCTATTTTGTCCTTAAGCGATTCAAGCGTTTCTTCCTTCTTGCTCAAAGGAAGTATCTTGGCAAAAAAAGTAAGAGCCGGATGAATATCTGCATCAAGAACTATATCTTGGTATTTTTGAATTGCTTCATGCAACGACTCATCATTATTCTCTGTTTGTTCACGCATCAAAGCAAAAAACTGTGATATAATCTGTTCTTTATCTGTACATGTCCAAGGATTGAATGTAACCACTCGATAATCAGCATTCATTTGCTTCTGCATACTCTTGAGAAAAGAAGTTTTACCACTACCCCAATTTCCAGATATACCAATCGCAAGCGATTCTTTCTTCAAACGATCCCGTGGCATAAGCGCCAACAAATCACTTACATAATTATCCCATCCTGTTTGTCTAAATTCGCTATATACACCATCCATACAATACCCCTTTCTGTCATCTACATTAGAGATATTAGCATTTTCTGCTTTGAGCAATTTTCTTGCTATTGCTATTACATCAATAATTAATATTGCAATCAATGATATAATCAGAAACGCCCCATAATCTATGTCTATGAAAAACACTTTTGCAAATATCCAAAAAGTGTTTTTAAAAAGGTACAGAATGGCAAAAACACAACCTATACATCCCAACACACTGCCATTACTCTGAAATACTTTCTTTCCTATAATAAAGAAGAAGTATACCAATGTTAGGGTGAATAGAAAATTGAACCAGTTGTTTGTTGTACAGGCTTTATATACATAGTTAAACAACTTGCCTACCCACATTTGGCTTATATAAGTCTCTATATCACTTCTCAAGGCATAGAAACCAGAGAATAATAGAGTTACAAGGAGTGAATAATATGATTTACTCATTAAGATTAGTCAACATTACCTATTGTCCAAAATGGCATCAATAATATTTTGGCATGCAGATTGTCCACCCTTTGGGGTTAGGTGTTCAGCAAAGAATTCTTCACGCTGTTCTTTCATTGGGTCTACACCTTTAATTACATCAACAATAAATTTCTCTATAGCTTGTTCATTGTCACCTCTATAATGTAGAGCTTTTGCTTCCTTAGTCACCTCGTTTATATGAACCTTATCCTTTCTGCCAGTATTTTCATAAAGGAACATCATTGGTTTATGAGCATAGAAATACTCAAGAGAAAATGATCCACAGTCGTGTATCATCGCATCTGAATGCTTAAAAACTTCAATATAACGTCCATCTATTATTTGCGCATTTTCCAATTGTTTCCACCGATTAAAATAAGATTCTGCTCGCTCTTTACCCCATTCTTGGGATAAAGTATCCATTAATGCTGGATGAGGTTTAAAAACCCACTGTGTTTGATCTTTGTATTTTTCTGCTAATGAAAGGATTAATTCTCCCCATGTTAGACATGTTCCCCATGATAGGACATCGCATTCTCTAATAGAATGGTGAGGAGCATAAATTATACGCTTACGATTTCCATCCATTCTCTTCCATGGATCTTCAAACGCAGATTTATCTTGCATTAGTTCATCCATTATAGGCAGACCCGTCACAATGAGATTACGTCCCTTTGTTGTCATAAGAGCAGCAAACTCGCGTGCACACACTTCGTTTTCCATATACTGTTGAAAAGGAATATTAAGATAAGGGCTATCAGCGATCTGCTTGTCTAGGATATTACGAAAGCAATAGTTTACATGACATATAATAGATTTTAGATTGGCCAACATAAAATATTTTTTATCAATAAAACAATCATAGGGCTGCTGATAAAAAATAATATCTGGATGAAACTTACTCTGCACCGTTTCTCTTGAACCTATTATCTGAGTATACCGATAACCTTTGCTCTTGAAGTAAGTGATTACATTTGTTTCTGCTTTTGGATTACGACAATTAGCTAAAGGTAACAGAAGCGGTTCAAATCTATCATGTTCCAACATCAAATTATAAAGATTTTCTGTCTTCCACATGCCTATATCTGCAACAACAAATAAGACACGAATCCTTTGTTTTTTACGAATTTGGTATATTCTAAATATTTGGTAATAACGATAAACTAAATAAAATACGATTTTTCGAAAATATCTTAATTTAGTCTTAATTCTTTCTTTCATTTTTATTTATTATTGACAATACAATTTGTTTAACTTCAAGATAATTCGCATCTTTTCTTATAAATAAGAAATACATAAGACACGACAAAACGATACCTATTGGTAAAGTAATATATACGCTCATTTTCGTGTCACTTATAAATAAGGCTGGTAGTACAGATATTACGGAAAACAAAAGATAGCCTACTATATCTCGACTTTGCTCCCAATAACCTATACCAAAAACTTTCTTCGCATACAATATACCTATGGCTACAGCAAGTTGGGTATAAAAGACTCTTGCAACGCATACTGCAACAATGCCGAAAGGTATAGATGATATTACAATTATTGTAGAAAGAACCTTCTTAATGATTTCAGCCTTTAAACACAAATCTGATCGTCCTTTAACTTGCAATAGGTTCATATTGATTTGCGTTATGTGGTCAAACATCATAGCAAAACAAAGTATTTGCAGATAAATGATGCAATCAGCCCATTTTTCTGATAATAATATCAAAATCATTGGTTTTGAAACAGCCATAAGTGTACACATAACGAAGAACATTATCATTGATGTCATTCGAATATACTTGCGGTAAACGTGTATCAATTGATTTGTGTCCTCTTGTATCTTTGCTAGTATTGGAAATGTCACACGTCCCATAATTCCAGAGACAGTATCACAAGGTAAACTTGCGAATTGATTGCCTCGTGTATAGTTTCCTAAATCTTTGGTTGTATAGCACTTACCAATTATCATTGTTACGATATTGGAGTATAACGTAGATATTAAACTTGCAACAAGCAACTTACTTCCATAAGCACCTAATTCTTTAAATGAAGGTATAGAGAAAGCAAGTGTAGGATGCCACTTGGAAATGAATAATATAAGAAGAGTTGAAATCACAGAATTGCTCAATTGCTGGTAAACGAGTGACCATACCCCATGTCCTGTATACGCAAAATATATTCCAATACAACCTGACATCATTGTAGATATCAATGACACCTTTGCTAATGACTTAAAATCAACTTCAATTGTTAAGTGAGCTCTATGAACTGCAACAACAGCATTAATCACAAGTGTTAAAGATATAACTCGGAGAACATCACATATGATAGGTTGCTTAAAAAAGTCAGCTATATATGGTGCCGTACAAAACAATATAATATAACATAATATACTTGCACATATATTGAAATAGAATATTGTAGAACTGTCAGCTTGTGTTCGATCTTTTTTCCGAATAAGAGCATTGGAAAAGCCACTATCAACAAATGTGTTTGCTATGGCTATAAATATAGCAATCATACCAAGAACACCATAGTCTGACGGTGTCAAAAGACGAGCAAGTATTATACCTATAACAAACTGTATACCTTGGAGTGCAATTTTTTCAATTGCACTCCATTTTACTCCAGATATCGTATCTTGTCTTACACTACTCATTATTATAATTTAATTTTTTGAGAGTGTTCCTTAACTATATAATCTGCAAGAACACGAAGACTATCCACATACTTACAATCATCACACTCTCCTTTTGGAGTATATACATTACATATATCAGTACAACCTGCTACAATACAATCTACTCCCTTTTCATATCTAAGATGCTCGCAGACATAGGCGAAACAATTATATGGATGATATTTCTCAAGCTGTGGATTTGTAAAACGTATTTTGCTTTTAGCTCCACATATACCCTTAGTAACAAGTTCTTGATATTCCTCATCTGGATATACAAAAGCAACCTTTGGTGCATAAATAGCAAAACGCTTCTCATACAATCCTACCTTACGTAAACCATCAGAGCACATCATTCCAATCTTTCTTACTCCCAATTCATGGCAACGTTTTGCTACAAGGTCAAGCAAATTAACAAACTTGATATTAATTTTTTCAGCTAATTCTTCGACAGCATAATGTGCAGTATTACAACACATACAGAGTTCATCACAACCGCAAGCTTTTAATTTATTACCGACCTCTACATAGTCTTCTATCCATGACGGGCCACGACCTTCGAGAAACATGCTACGAGAAGGGGCTTGGGTAGCTTGAAAAATTACCATTTCTGGATGATGAGCATCTCGAAATGCTCCTTTGAGTGTTAATTGTTCTTCTATAAGAGAACACAATTTGTTTGTTGCAGCAACACCATTGCCTCCAATTACTCCTATCATAATGTCCAATCTTTAGTTATTTCAGAAACACGAATATAATCATTATAAGTATCAATATCATATGCACGAACTTTTATTCCTCGCATAGGACAATATGGTTCAAACATGTTAAACACATTCTGTGAAGAATAAACCAAATGTTTCTTGTCCATGCATGCAGGTCCCGTCCACTCATAATCACCACCATCACGTGAAAAACTTAGGACATCTCCATTCTCATTGACACGAACGCATACAGTATCTTCTGAAGTTATATCTCCATAACAAATAAACTCGCCTGATGTTTCCAAAAGCAACTTAACATCATCAGGATGAACAAGCAAATCACCATCCCATTCCAATGTTTCCGGGTTTGCATGACGTGCTCCAAGAAAATAACTTGCACCTGTCTTTGTTTCAAAGTATCGGTGATTATAGCAAAAAATTACATCATCACGATACTTGCGAACTTCTTCAATAATCTCTGTACCTTGAAAACCTATTACAAGACGAAGATCTTCTACATCCTTAAATAGCTTCAATTGCCATGAGATAAGAGAACCTCCATTTATTTGAACAAGGGCCTTTGTCAGACCAAGACCTAGACGAGATCCTATACCTGCACAGCTTATGACAACAGATTTACCACTACTATATTCACCACAAAGTTGACGTAACTGACGAACTAATGCATTCTCATTAAATATCACATAGTCGCAAATGGACATAAGACTCTGAGCTGGACTATGTGTCAAACCGGCTGCAATACTAATGTTAGCATGACGCATTGCCTCAAGATCATTGTTACCATCACCAATGAACACAACGGTTTCTCCAAGTGCCTTATATTGGTCAACAATCTGTTCCTTTCTCAAAATTGTTTTAAGTTTTACTACTTCATCATCTACCACTTCTGCAGTAGAACCATAACACTGACATCCGATTTTTTTGAATAAGCCCTCACACCAACATGTAAGATTGCCAGTTACAATGATACAGTCCTCAGGATGGTCTAAAATAAACTTAGCAACTCCAGAATACAAAGGAACTTGAGCCAGAAGGTCTGATGTCTCCTTTACTGAATACTTTCCGAGAATATTTACTCTGCGAATAAAACTCTCAATGAAAGGTACATTACCAGCAACAGTACGAGTTGTAAGCTCAGCTATTTGTTCTGTACACCCAAAGTGCTCTGAAATAATTGGAAGAGTTTCCTTAGAGGTTACAGTTCCGTCCAAATCAAATAGAAATTTCATGTATTTTTTTATTTTTATAAGTTATCTATTAAGTTTATAGTTAGTGCTCAATTTAGGGCATTGCACTATGTATAAGCACATATACAAGCATCTATATATTGAGTAAATTTTCAATTGTATAATAAGTATTTCACACATTGTGCTCGACAATGCCAATCTGGAATTTTGAGGTTTGAGAAATTTTATTGTTGAGTTTCTCAACCTTCTCTGGGATTACATCTACTGATGTCACATGATGGTGCTGAGTCAATAGCGTTGCTATGCTCAGACCGACGTAGCCGGTACCGACTACAGCAATTTTTATATCTTTAAAATCATTCATCATTATGTAAGCAGTCAATTTAGGGCATACCCCAAAGAGTAGGCACTTTTCAGTGTCTACCTTTATTGACTTTGTTAAAAATTCGATTGTAAATTAATATTGTGGACTACTCCAGTCCGATACAAGAGGGTAGGAGTGAAGGATAATCCCTGCACCCCTCAAAGTTTTTTTGAAATATTTACATTTATCTTTATCAAATGAAGTCCAAATGAAATTCAAATATTTTTTTAATAGTTTTTTTTTGGTTTTGCGCCACCGTACCTTTGCTATCGCAAATACGGAGGAGCGGTAGAATTTGTTTCTGCTTCCGTGTGTGCTCTTACGAACTCAATAAGATTGGGTTATGATGATGACGAAATTAGACTCCACGGAGGGTTTGAAACGAATGAAAACACGTTTTTGTCGTGCTCTGCTTACGCTCAGCCTCCGTACTGAATTGTGACTGAATTTGATATGAATTTATTGTTTCTTATAATAGCTTTATATGATTTAAAATAAGTATTGTTAATAGTCCCATAACGACAATTGCAACAGAACACAACCATACTCTTCTAAAACGAGTTTTACGCTCCTTTTGAAAAGCTACATATGTTCCATTCTTTTTCTCATCCAAAAAAAGTTCTGACATTTCAGATTCACTTAATATTTCTTTATACAAGCCTCTTGTTCTATTATATTGCTCATCAAAGAACTTAAGTTTATTATCTAACTCCCATCTTGCATAAAAATAATAAAATACAGAAACTAAACAATACAATATAAGCAGTATTATTATCGTATCTGGTAATAGTATTGTATCTGTAACATTTTTTGCAAGAACTCTTATAAGAACAGAAGTAAAAACGAAAGTCAAGAATTGTGAATATTATTTTTTTAAAATCTCCATCAAAACTATCAACCGTCGCAACAATATCTTTTTGGTATTTTCGTAACTGTTCCGAAACATTGTTCCTAAGGTTAATATACTGCTTTACATTTTCTTTTTCATAAATTCTATAATTTGAATTTATTGCTTCTTGAACATTGTCACTTAGGAAGAGAATATTTTCATTAGAAACGTTTAGAGATATAATATTACGAGCTATGGAAATTTTGTCGTTGGTGTTTCCACCATGGTAAATCCATTCATATATCTGAATCCATTTGTCAACACTTGTTATGTCTATACTTGAAATATCTAATGTTCCAGATACAATTTTATATCCGTTTATCTTGAAAGATAATTTGTTATCGTTTAAAGAGACATAATCAGCAATAAAACATAGACTATATATTAAAGTTACCTTATTCAATATTTTAGCAATTTGGTTGCTATAATCTCCTATATTATTTCTCGAATAAATATCAGATGGCAATATATGAGTTTTTATAATATCATTGCAACATAATGTTTTTGCTTTAACTATAATCTTTGCAGTATCTTCATTATTATCTCTATTAGGAAATGTTGGCGTTATATTACGCTGAACAAAAGCGAGTCTGCCTGTTATCAAAGATATTGTTTCTTCACTATTCTGACATTCGAAAACTAAGTTTCCAAATGAAAAATAGTTATCGAATATTGATAAAAGAGACATTAAATTTATTTGTTCAAGATGCTTCAAATAAAACGTCAAACTATAAATAGATAATATGTTATCTTTAAGTTTTTTTGCTATTCTGATCTTTATAACAAAAGCCTCATCCTTGTCCATCTCTGTATAACTCTGCACGAATTTGCTCCATGTAGAATCCACGTCATTAGAAACATAAACAGCATATACACTTGCATCTGCGTTAGTAGAATCAAATAAAGATATTTCCACAGTATCTCTTGCAGGGATATCTTTTAATTCTATGACAGAAGGCAGATGTTGGTTTGGTTGTTCTATTAGATAATAAGCAACCATTTCATATTCATCTTCCATACAACGCGTTTCCTGTATTGTTGCCGTATTGGAAAAATATGAAGCTATAAACTTTGAAATTAGTGTCATCGCTGTGAATTTAAACCTTTTGCATATTCGTATCCTGCTTCACTAATAATAGTAATACCCTTTCTACCATCAAGTGTAGTCGCAGGCAAAAGTACATTCTGCACACCTGCTATTTCACGTTTAATATGCAATTCAAGTTCATCAGAAAGTTTGATTGAATTATTTATTTTATCCTTTATTTTAGATGGAACTTTTTTAAATACAGCATCAAACTTTCCTGTTTCTCTAAGTTTATCTACTTTTTGCTTTAATTTTTCTACACTAATACCATTATTATAAGGATGATATGAACCAATAATATTGTCACGATAATAATCTAAATCAAAGGTTCCTTCAGAACGCATATAAGCAATAGTTGCGTTAGATAGAAGAAGCCAATCAGATTTGTAACCATTATTTTTTATCGGGTCCAATATTTTTTTCTTTATTTGATCGTAAGCAGTAACTGTATTTATCTCATCAGAGTGAAGTTCCTCCAACTCTAAAAAGGTCTTACTCCAATATTCTGCTTTTCTTTTTGTAGAATCTGATGTTGATATTTGTTTCCATTCTATAGACTGTTCATTTATATTGGCATCATATACGCAAGTCTTGAAAATTTGGTTCTTTATGGACAATCCTGCATCAAGTAGTCCGGTTCTTTCGGCAATAAACTCATCATAATCACTCTTTATAACCATAAGTTTGAAATGATGGTCTTCAGTTTCCATATCAACAAGAGCAAGTAATAAAATACCTATTGGAATTTTTCCTTTAAGCTGTGGGTTTGCTGTATTTGTATCGTTCTCAACCTTTGCCAACCTTTTTCCTAATTCTGTGGCAACAGCATCCACATCCTGTTGCATTATAAGTTTTGTTATTCGATCTTTTGTTGTTGTCAAAGTATTATCAAACTTATATTTACGCTCTACACTGGCACTTGCACAAGAATCAAGAATGCGTTTTACATAAGCATTAATATGTTCTTGATTTTCAAAGGCTGCAAATATAGCCTCTATTTTTTCATTATCAATCTTAATGAGTTTGTAAAAAATTACATTCATAATCGTTTTTGGGGTTAGTAGTCAATTTAGGGCAATACCCTAGAGAGCAGACACTTTTCAGTGCCTACCTTTATTGACTTTGTAAAAAATTCGATTGTAAATTAACATTGTGGACTACTCCAGTCCGATACAAGAGGGTAAGAGTGAAGGATAATCCCTGCACCCCCCAAAGATTTTTTTGAAAAATTTGCCAAGGTAGCTCCCAACAGAACAGCCGTGAAGCTTCACCGTACTAATGATACTATGGTAAGCAGCTGCCATTTGAGCACCTAAATCACTTCCAAAATGAAATGAGTTGTTGCGTGCTGTGGGTAAGCAAATTATTGTTTAGGAAAAATGACTGAAGGGATTGACCATGAGGTAAAGCCTCTGTTTGGTACTTGAAATAAAAGCGTTCTAAATCTTCGTTGCTGTACATTTTTTTTATTTTTGTTCAGCGCAAAGATCTGAACTTCAGAGGTAAACCCTAATTTGACTGCTTACACGAGATTCTAAGACTGCTAAGAAACATAGCCAAAACCTTTTAATGCTATTCAAGTCTTATTTGATGTTTGATGATTCGTCAAACACCTACCGCTGAATAGTTCAAGACGCTCGTCTTTTGTATTTTGTTTTATAGGGCGTTATTACCAAAACTGTCTGGATATATTTTATGGTATAAATCAGTTATATAGCGTATTTCTTCCTTTGTATACGAAAATGGCAGAGAATTGAGAAAAGTACAGCCACTTTTTTCCATTATTTTACGTGCTTTTTCAAAAGATTCGGCAAAATCATTATTTGATTCGTAGGCATTCCTTAATGCGTCTAAACTATATATCCTGTATCTTTTCATTATACGAACCTTTTCTGCCATAGGATCAAAAGGAAATAACAATTGTCCTCCTTGCGTCAGTTCCCATACACGTAGAGAACTTTCTGGATTATGCCAAAATGTAAAATGCGCCATATTGAAATCTGAATGCTCATCCACAACCATGGCGTAAGCACGTTGCTCGCCAGGACGTCGTAGTGCCTCTTGTCCAATTGGCCATATTCTATTGTTGTTCGAAAAATTCAACATATCTCCAGTTGGAGAGAAATAAATTATGCCTTTAGATACTGTATTAAGAATTGGAGAATAACTATCTGTCAAAGCATTGTATTTTGTCGTCGCAAAGAATGCTGCTACTAATGGACTGTTAGTCATATCCATCATATTGGTTGCTATTCCATAATGTTGTGCTAAAGCTTCATAATTAACCACTAAATTTGCTTGCTCCAAATCTTTAATTTGGGGATTTTCTTGCAATATAGCCTTAAAGTCATTTAACTGTATTAGGCGTTCTAAAGATTGCTCTTTTGTCCAATTCCCTCTATATAACGAAGGCTTACACGGTGTGTAAATTGCATTTTGGCCTCTATATAAAGGGTTCATCGGCATCGGACAAGCAGCAAGCTGATTCTCGGCAAGTTGCATGACTTCAAAATGAGGATTTGTATGATAGAAGCCTCCCCAACCTTTAGACTTAAGGTAATCAAAGACTGCAAATACTGATGGAAATGTTTCTTCAATCATCATTAGCTTTAGTTTTTATCCTTTAATATTTCCAGTACAGGTAGGTGTTCAAAATTCTGAATTTTCTGTACGAATTTTAAGCCAACAACGCCATAAATCATTGATATTCTGTAACAATTATAAGTATAATGTAATAATACGGATTTTGAATACCCAACCCACTAAGACGCAGAGCATATCTCGTACAATGGGTTATCGCTTCTTTCTCTTTCCAAACAATTCTGAATGCGACCCAAGACGGACTAGTTTTATAATGTTTTCTTCTTTGTCGTACCAAATAAGAAGATAATCATCTTCAACGTGACATTCCATAAAGTCCTTCCATTCACCCTTCAATTGATGAGGTTTAAACTCAGATGGAAGATCTTCTCCCTTTGCAAGTTTTTCTACAATTGAGAATAGTAACTTAACCTTATTAAGGTCTTTACTAAAACGCTTGTAGTCTTTCTTGAATTGGGATGTTTTACGAATTTCCTTCATACTCAGTTCATTGAAGACATGAAACGTTCTAAACTATCCATGCAAACAACACCCGCATCGTTGCCCTCTTTAGCTTCTTTCATAGCAGCTATGGTTACATCATTCGGCTGTTCTGAATCTATGTTTTCATCGGATGCTGCATCGTTTACATTTAATATCTTAACTCCATGAATTGCCTTTAACACAGCTTTCAAATGTGTTAGGATAGAAGGGTTATCTATTTCTAATGTCAATGTTGTCATAATATAAGCATTTTTATTTTATGCAAAGATAGAGTATATCTTCCATCTTAACATGAATTTTGACACTGATTTTCAAATATTACCCATACTATGTTCATTTGCGATGCTTAGCTGTCAATTTAGGGCATACCCCATCGGTCGTGTAGCTCGCTACACTCCCTCTTCAATACCCCAAATCGCTTCAAAAATAAAGGCCAATCTTGAACTTCATAAAAGTTTAGACGACTTCAGTGTTGTGTCAACACTATTCGGCAATTTGGAAGTCCTCGTTATGTACATCGCAGATGGCGATGGCATTGCCGCCAAAGTCCATCACAAGCTGGCGGTCACGCAGTATGCGTACCACATAGCCTTCTTGTCCAGCTAAGATACCTGTTAGTACACGCAGTTTCACGTGGTCTCTTGCAAACTTCACGAAGGGATCGCGTAGAAATGTCACTCGTTCTGGTTCGTCTCTCATTATTTTCATGAAGGGACGCATCTTGCTGTCTGCAATAACGGCTGGCTTGCCTGTGCAGCAATCGTTTACCAAAAAGTATTGTGGAAAATTATGTATCAAAAAAGACTTTAACTGTTCTGTTCTGCCTTGCAAAAATACGAGACCGCTCACCGAGGGCTTTTCTTCTTTCATAACACCCTTTCCATTCGGCTTTTTCTTATATCGAATGGTGCGGTGGATGAAGCACTTGGGCTTGAAATCGCCTTCAAGTTTTCGTGTTTCCAGTTTCTCCTCAAACTTCTCGGCAGACATGTGCTGTATGAAGATGTATCCCCAAGGAAGTTCCTGTTCTGTGTGGCCGTTTTCTTCTTCGTTTTTGGGTATTCCTCCCACTTTCGAAACCGATTCATCATCAGCTCCGATTATGTGGATGCCCTTTGGTAAACGCTTGTCGTGATATAGATCGTTTACGTCGGCTGTAGAGGAAGAAAGCGAGCTAACCTGCGTCATTTTCTTTATCTACTTTATGTCACTGTTGGCTGCCATCACCTGTGATGGCCATGCCTGTCTTACAATAACAGTTTTCATAAGATCACATTTTTGATACCTCCGTTTTCAACAAAGGAGGAAAAATGTTTAAATTGGACTTGAAATCCTTACTCCATTGCTACATCGTAGCCTCATAAATCAGTCAGTCCATGTAGTATCTTCTATAGTAAGATAGTCATTTCGGTACAAAAATACGGTTTTTCTTTCATTTATTATCGTCTTTACCTCGATTTCTTGCGGCTTTTTGCAAAATTATGCTGTGAATTTTAACAAAAATTTCTTTGTTAATCGCATAGACACTTGATTTTCAGCCTAAATATGTCAATGTATAATCTTACTGTAGAAGATTATACTTTTTTATCGTAATTTGTTGAACAGACAGGAATGAACATTAAGGCGCGCTTCGCGCTTAGGTCTTTGAACATTAATGTTTTCTCTAAAAAAGGAATTAGGAATAGCCAAAGTAATATGCAAA
>ERZ1027282.147-NODE-147-length-14056-cov-7.379116_pt1 | contig 14056 bp, 10 predicted proteins | sample MGYA00519241_ERZ1027282 | MGnify/ENA primary metagenome ERZ1027282 (study PRJEB26926, sample SAMN06165075) | human gut metagenome | biome: ENVO:00009003; feature: ENVO:2100002; material: ENVO:00002003 | host: Homo sapiens | place: USA | collected 2012 ...
TGCCCGGCTCCCAGCAGACCGTGACGCGCTGGATGTTCTGCGAGCTGAACTTCTCCGCCGTCTCCGCGCCCTTGCTGCTGAGCGAGAGGGAGAAGTCGCCGAGCTCGCCGAGGCGGATCTTCTTGCCCTCCAGCAGCTGCTCCCGCATGCAATCTACTGCCATGTAGAGGATCGCCATAATGTCGGCGCGGGAGTAGGTCGTGCCGTGGTCGGCGATGTGGCGTGCAAACTTCTCGATGCCCATCACCTCGGTGTACTGTGCCGTGGCGAAGTAGTTGGTGACGACGGTCTCGACGAGTGCCTCGTCCTTGGGGTCGGGCTGCTTGCCCTCGGCCTTGGCCTGGTTGATCTCGAAGAGATTCGGGTTGACGGCTCTTGCCGTGATGCTGTAGTTGATCATTGCGTTTAAGGTGTTTAAAGGTGTTCAAAATGGAGACCTTGCCGATGGTAGTTTGGGATCGGCGCCGCTATTTGTTTGTCCCTCGCTCCTGTCGTAAGAAAAGCCCGTCGCGGGCCCTCTATGGGATTGTTCCGCAAGTCTCAAATGATGGTGCAAAGTTACGAAGAATATTTCATACCTCCAAATAAAAACACAAATATTTTCCAACTTTTTTAGTCTTGGAGGAAATGGCACATAGCAAAGCTATGTGAACCACTGGCTACTGCTCTGAATATCCTTTACAGATAAATTTTTACTGAAAACTATCCAGGAAGAAAGTTGAAATCCTTAATGTAAGTTTGTAAGTTGGTAAGTTCGTAAGTTGGTAAGGAAGCCCCCACTCCAAACTTACGAACTTACCAACTTACGAACTTACGAACTTACATTAAGCGAAAGAGAACACACGGTCGGGGTCAAAGAAATAGTATATATAAATATTAATATTTATATATACTATTTCTTTGAGATACATTTCCCACCCTTTGACCCCTTTCTTCAATTCCTTAATGTAAGTTCGTAAGTTTGTAAGTTCGTAAGTTTCTACAAGTCAGACCTGCTATCTATTGGTTGAACAGACAACACCTAAATATCTCTATATCTGCTATTTAAGATTGGTAAAAGAACTATCTAGCATCTCCCTCGCTCACGATCACACCTTACATCTTCACTTTTGTTAACAAACCAAGAATTTTCTCTTTCCACTCTCCTTCACTCCAAAAAACAAGGAAAAAGAGAAGAGAATTCAAAGATAATGCGTGATTTTGTAGGGTCACTGACAGCACCTACGGGCTAAAAAACAGGGGTGCAGCAGTCGCCATCACTCCAAGAAATCGAAAGGCAGCAAGCTATTAACACCACAAATAGTGATTAAAAAAATCATGACAGAACAAGGATTGACAAGACTAACTAATGAGGAATAAGAAAATGGAACAGATAAGCACAAAGATATAACGAGGCTGTACAACTTATCAAGTCAGCCATCTTGCAAAATCAGTTGGATGCGGCTAAGGCTGTCAACCAACAGATGCTTGCGCTCTACTATGGTGTGGGATACCTCCATTTGCGTGAGGGGCTTCGAAGTAACGAAAGGTAGGGTGTTTACCATGCTCAGCCGATGGGAGCAGCAGGGAATGGTCGAGCGACTCGACAGAGGGGTGTACAAGAAATCGTACAGGCAAGAGGTGTTGTAACCATACCAACAACCTTACGAACTTACAAACTTACAAACTTACGAACTTACATTAAGAGTTCGCGCATCCCACTTCGGGCTCGCCAGTCACAAACTAGTCGGAAAAACCAGCTAGCAAACGCAAGTTCAACATAGAACTGCAATTCCAGGTACAGGCGTAGCCTAATAATCTATACCTGAAAGCACCGAGGGGGTTGGGGGTGGCGAAAACGGAGCATTCCCACCCACTCGGGATAGTTGTATCCACTCACTTTCGATGCGGAAAAGGGGTTAAAAGAGGCTTAAAAAACGGAGCATTGCCGTTCACCAGCTGCGAAGGTGTGTGGCAGACCACCTAACAAGAACATGTGCGACAAGATGATTGTTTCTCGCTTTGTAAGCAAAAAACGCACTAAGTCCTATTAGCTGCGGATTTGAGGTACACGAGAAAGTACATCTACGAAATGCTCGTTTAACATAAGCCGTCAAGAATCTTAGTGATATTGTCTATATATGAATGTTCATTTCTATGAAGCAAGTCTATATTATCGTCTGCATTAACTATATCCAGATTAACAAGTCCAATGCAATGGTTCTTATTATGGGTATATACATGAATGTCATTATCCTGACATGCTACCGGTGAGGTAAACAGGCCAACAATATTTTGATCTTCATTACCATAATGATGAAGATATGTTGTCATTTGATAAAGGTCTTCACGACCTACTCCATATACAGCAGATTTTCCAAATTGCGTATAATCCTTATATTTTGCATCTATTATCATCAAGATTTTTCCATTTTTCTCTATTATAATGTCTGGTCTAATCTCACGCATACCACCTTCAAGAAGGCTCTCTCCAAATCCCATATTGGGTGAATATACATGATATTTAGATGGAAGATTGTTCTGCAATAGTTTTAAAAGATACATTTCCCAAAGATCTGCAATATCTACGAAATAAGAAATATCACTATTTACACTATTGCAAGTTGACGATTCAGCTTTATGGTTCGCCAAAATAGTGCGACTTAATTCCATAACAGGCTTATATGGGGCATTTAACCTTGTATATCTAATGTCATCTATTTCGTGTACATCCATTATACCAGAGCTAACGCTCATTGAACTTAGATATTTATCGTAAGCCTCAAATTCAGCAACTAGTGAGGACAGCCCTTTATTCTTAAGCAGATTATATATAGTACGTATAACTCTGTTTATAATATTGTCCATAGATAGTTTTTTATATGAACAATAAAATCGAGTGGCATCACAAAGATTTACACGAATATGCCTGGCTATTGCTAAATGTCCGCGATAATTTTTCTGATTTTTAGTAATAGTAATGTATTCTTTGGGAATTTGTCCTGTTGTTAGTGCTCTATTGAGCATTGCTTTCCAGAGAAGCGCAATTAACCAATAAGAATTGTTTTGGGTGTTAAACGAAATCTCTGATTGTCCATAGGGTATATAAATGTTTGTGGCATAGCTAACGAGATAATTAAAAATATTACCAAATCTTGGGTTTATTATAATAGCATAGCCGTCATGAGAATATCTACCTATGTAATGTGAGGAATAGAAATGGCATTCATTCACTACTTTATATCCTCTTTTTTCTCCGTATGATTTAATTTCGTACCATACCGGAGATTCTATCTCTGACCTTGGATTGTATGTTTGAAGATTTACAATTTCCAGTTGACCATCTACAATCTTCTGTTGAAGTTGGTCAACCGTATTCATATAAGCAGCACATTGTTCATGATACCGCTTTGTGATTCCGTCTTGGAAATTGCTATCTTGTAATATTAAACTCATACTAACGGTTTTGTGAATTCATTCTTTCGTTCCTCTAAGCATCTGATCACCTCCGAATCTTCAATTCTATTGCCTAAGAATTCTTCCAATAAAGGTTCCAAATGATATTCCCATAGTTTCTCCAGATCAAATGATGTTATAATTTGTACAGGGTCAGACTCTTTGCATTTTGTGAGGAAATCTTTGATTTTACCGTAATAAGCATGGCCTATCTGGTAATCAACTCCAAGTTGAAGCCTGCTATTTGGTCTTGAAATATGTTCATTAAGATCTCTACATCTAGCGATGAAATTCGTCAAACAAGATTCTTCAATTTTATAATCTGACAAAATAGTTTCCAATACTTGTAATTGAGGCATAATCTTAATAAAGCCAAATCTCCTACGAAGTGCCAGATCAAAAGTAACGAGACTTTTGTCAATACTATTCATCGTACCGATGATGTAAACGTTTGATGGAATAACAAACAACTCTTGGAAGTTTGGAATGGAAATTGGTTCATCTCTGTACTCAAGAGCATACATCAATTCACCAAACACAGAAGACAAATCAGCTCTGTTAATCTCATCAATTACAATAATGAACTTTTTGGATACATTTTCAGCTTTGGATGCTTCATCACATATTTTTTTGAAAATTCCTGTCTTTAAGGTGTACGACAAAGAGCCACTGGCTAGACATGGACTTATACCACCGATGAAATCTTCATAAGTATAGTTAGGATGAAACTGGACCAAAGCCCAGGCTCCTTTCTCTTTGATTGATACATCACCATTAAACTTATAGTCTTTTAAATCTTCGTTAGAAATATCAAGTTCGCTACAGATAAGTTCTTTTGCAGTATATGTTTTTCCAGTTCCTGGAGGACCATACAGAATAATTGCTTTGTTGCCTGTTTCTAACAGTTCCTGTATATTTTTCATCTGCTGATCTTGAATCATGACAATGGAAATTAGCTGAGACATTTCTTTCCAGAAATCCTCACCTTGCTCATCGTCAGGAATCATATTCTTAATCGCAGATGAATACATACTCCAACCACCATTAGTACCTGTAAAGTCTATGATGTCTTGTCCAAGATCTGAATCAGGAGCATATTTAATTTGGGAGTCTTCTTGTAAGACTAAATTTTTATATGCCATCAAACTTACTGGGTGCAAAACATCATGTGTCCACATATAAAAGAATTTATATGGGAATCTGTATCTCAGAGCCTCTTTCTGTGACTCTTCTGCTTGCTTATCATCTGAATAATATGAAGAATTTGGCCATCTAAGAACCAACTTAGATTGATCACATTGGAATGTATCATTAGAAATATCTTTTATAGTGTTTATCACATTAAAGAAATAATTGTTGTCAGCAAAATGAGACGATGGATGACGTATCTGCCCTGTACTGGTTAACGATTTATTATCACTCAAACCGGTCGAACTATTAGAAATAATACGATATTCGTCCTTCATTATATGTTTATCGTCCATGGTAAATCCACCAAGAACACATCCTATCTTGGTAATTAAATCTGTGAATTGATCTGGAAAACGTTTACACATAATTTTTATACCACCGAAAGCATAATTTGCAGTCATTTCATCTTCTTTGCAAGAGAAATAGCTGTCTACAGAAGGATAAGTTCCATCCTTCAGTATGATTTCTGTCCCATTTAAGGTATAGACCTTAGCTTCTTCATCAAATGAAATATTACAATCTGCAATTTCCTTAAACAGAGATGCAACTTCTTTGTATCGGTCTTTGATTTTTTTGTTAATTGGATTATTAAAAATCTGTTTTCTAATTCTCCAAAGCGCAATAAGTTTTTCTTTTGTAAGTCTCATTATATCTTCTCCGTTATTGTTAACAACTAATTGAATATAATATCTTTAACGCGAAGCAGCACAGGTCTCAACAACCCACACGAGTTTTGTTGGTTTGATTCAGTGCCATATTCGTGTATTACATTTATATAGATAACGTTTCGGCTGCAAAGATATTACTTCGGTGTGTGTCTTTTTACGTTCATACTATTATAATCACCTCCTTGTAAAGCGAAGAAACGTATATCTGCTATCTATCTCTATTGAAGATTTTATCTATGGATGGATAAAACCCTTCTTCGGTTTCGTAAGGAATAATTGTAAAATATAGATTACCATTCAGCATAGCAGATAGGTTTGATTTTTTTATCGTAGAAAATGTAAACTGATAATTCCACGTGAATTCAACCGTCCAACTCCATTGCCGTTAACGCTCAAAAAGAGGGATGGGGACAAAAAAAACAAAAAGTTTTCAAAATTATACCATCAGGTATAATACCTTTGGGTATAATTTTGTATCTTTGCAGAGAGTCAAACATAAAGCATTATGAACAAGATACCATTCGAATATGGTTCTATCGCCGAAAACGAGTATTTCATTGATAGGATCGAAGACAGAAGAGACCTCAAGACTTTCCTTGGAGGAGGCATCAATGTGATGCTGATTTCTCCAAGACGATGGGGGAAATCCTCCCTTGTCAAAGCTGCCATGGAAGAGCTGAAACAAGAACAGAAAGACGTGAGAGTCTGCTACTTGGATGCCTTCAAGATTTTCTCAGAGGAAGAATTCTACAACAAGTTTGCAAGCGCTGTCCTCCAGGGTGTCTCTTCCACAATGGAGAAAAGATGGGCCGACATCGTGAAATTCATCCAGACCATATCACCAAGTCTTACCATCAGCAGCGACCCAGTGAACGCCGTAGAAGTAAACCTAAGTTTCAAGCCTTTGAAGGAAAGCGCCGAGGAGATACTCAATCTTCCTGAAAAAATAGCCAAGGCAAAAGGCATCCATGTCATTGTCTGCATTGACGAGTTCCAGCAATTGGCAAACCTGTCCGACTGGAAGCGACTGGAGGGAACCATGCGTTCGGTCTGGCAGGGACAACACAGCACGACGTACTGTCTCTATGGAAGCAAACGCCACATGATGATGGACATATTCGGCAACTCGAAAAATCCATTCTATCGTTTTGGACAAATGATGACATTGAAGAAGATTGCCAAAGAATACTGGAAGCCCTTTATCCACGACAGCTTCTACAATTACGGTAAGTCTATCAGCGACGACATAATAGAAAAAATCTGCAACACCGTGCAATGCCACTCCTGGTACATGCAGCAATTCTGCTTTCTTATTTGGACTCGCACGGCAACAAAAGTCACAGAAGAAATCTACCAGTCACAACTCACCAAGCTCTTGGACACCAATGCCGATATGTTCATCACCGATATAGACAGCATGCCAGCCTCCCAGATAGCATTTTTGCGTGCCGTCTGCATGGGAGAGACTCATTTCAATGCCCAGACGGTAGTAGCAAAATACGGGCTTGGCGCACCACGCACCATCACCAAAAACAAAAAGACTCTTGTAGAAAGAGACTTCATCGAGAAGTCGGGCGATGGTTTCAAGATGGTTGACCCCGTCTTCGAATTGTGGTTCAAACGGGAATACTGCAACGTACCACCCCTGCTGAAATATTGACAAAACCAGCACGCATGTATTTCTTCCGACACAACTTGCCGTTCCATTCTTGTCCGAGCAACGACTAGCTAAAAAAATAAACGCCTTGAAAATCAAGGCGTTTACTTACTTTTAGTTGCGGAGGCAGGAACAGTATGTCAAGACATTGATTTTTGTGGTTTATACAAAAAGTATTCCTTCAAACTTTTCTTTCTTCCTGAGCTAACACATAATTCAGATGCCTTTCAAGCTGTTCTGCAAGCTTTTTAAGCTCCGCAATACGCTCATTCTTCTCATCTATCACCATTTTGAGGGCTTGATTCTCAGCTTTTAAACTATTAATCTCAATCCGGATGTTGTTGCTGTTAACAATGTTTTTATCACCCTCTATTGCTGGAACTGTCCCATTAGTGTCCGACTTTTGAAAGATTTTATCCATCGGACAATGGAGTATTTCAGCAATTCGAACAAGACTATTAACCCTTATATTAGGTTTGTCGATAAAATACTGAATGGTGGTGTGCGTATCATCGCCCCATAATTGCTTGCAAAACTCCCTGTCAGACAGCCCTGCCTGCTGGATAAGTTCCTTCAAACGAACGTAATTGATAATTGTGAAGTCGTAAGTCATACCGATCAGCTAATTGTTAAAATCCTCCTTTTGTAGGAAAATAATTCCATTCAAAGTTGGATATGATGAATTTTGTTTTTATCTTTGCAGCAAAATTAGCAATAAACAACGACATGAGCAAAGATTTTTTTAAGGAACTGACGCCTGTAGCCATACGGGACTACTACAAGTCGTTGTCTAAGAAAGACAAGGGCAATTTTCTTCAATTCCTCGTGGCGAATTGTGATCTCGGGTATAGCACTCTCATCAATAGATTGGCAGGGCGTTCGGAATTTCATCGACCAGAAATCATTATAATTAGCGAAATAATAGAAGGCGAGCTATGGAAAAAGTAGAATTTAGAGTTACCGCTGACGGACGGGTCATGTATCGAATTGCTGGGAAGGAAGAAAAGCGATTGACCAAGTTCACGAAGGACATCGTAGAACCGATGACAGCCCTCATTCATGACAGATTCCCAGAATGCTATGCGAGACTGGCCACCATCTACCGAAAAAATGTAACCAAGATGGTTGACAGGTTTGTCAGATGCAACTTCGGCGAAGAAGACCTTCTATCCGATGATGTCGAGCATGATCTTCTGCACTTTGAGGAGGTAAGATGCCCGCTTAGAGGGATATGCGAGGATGAGCGCGTGATCTGTAAGCCCAAAACACTGGTGAACTTGTCAAATGGAGAACGGACGGTCACGAAGCTCTATCTCAATGGCCACAGCCTTGATGACATTGCAGAGCAACTGGGCAAGAGTCAGAGCACCATCAAGACTCAGTTGCTCCGTGCGAAAAAGAAGCTGGGGGTGAAGAGTTGCCGAGACATCATCCGGGTTGTCAGAACGAAGGGTGTGGTTCTATGAGCCATCATTGTGCGAACTGTCCCGAGGGGAGGAATTGTATTAACGGTAAATGGTGCGTGCAGTTAGGAGTCTACGTCCAGTACATGTCATCCGCACCGTGCCAATCTTCTAAAAAAGAATAGTATGAAAGTTAGAGAGATGGAAATCCAGATTGACAAGCTGGGTCTGGAGAAACTGAACGTCAGATTAGGAAAAGGTGGCAGAGTTCACTGGTTTCTGTGTTGCCAAAATGCCGATAATGGCAACCTGGTACTATACGATGGTCATGGCCATGCATATACGTTGCCATTATCAGCATTTTGGCCGTCAGAAGTATGGAAAGTGTCGGTGTCGGACATATCGATAGAGACACCGTTCGGTGAAGACGATGGCGTGTTGGTGGATGGGGTATTGGCTAGGAGATCACCAAGACTGGACCTGACGGATTACTCAGAATAATCTATGTATTTCCCATGTAAATTTTCAATTCCTATTTTTGCATCAAAAACAGATCATGATTAAAGCTGAAGACATTCTCAACGCGACGCACGGTGGATTGGACATCATCCTGGACTGTTACCCGCAGGCGAAGGATTGTGTTAATGCGAAAAAGCACTTCTCTATTCGTGACGAGCGAACCCCGTCCGCGAGCATTCGACAGTATGATTCGCAAAAATATGGCCGTATCTGGCAAGTAACGGACTTCGGAGGCGAAGGCCGCGGAGAGAATGCCATCAGCATCTATATGAACTACAAGGGGATGCGGCAGAATCAGTTCAACGAAGCCCTGCTCCAACTGGCCGCTAAATTCGGCGTAACAGACGAGCTGAACCACTCTGTTAACAAGCCGGACATCAGGAAAAGAGCTGCCAGACAGGACGAGCCCGATGGGACTCGCTCGTTCGAGCTCAACGATGCGTTTACCGAGGATGAGCTGCGCATCCTTGGACCTAGGGTGACACAGGAAGATGCGGATGCCCTCCATTGGCACTCTGTGAAATGGATCACGACCGTTAAGAACCGAGAGGTTTTGGTTAAATCTTCCAATTCTCACTACCCTATCTTCATGCGCGAGTGCCTTGTAAAACCAGCCAACGGTGAGGGTGAGGAGGAAAAGTTTTACAAGGTGTACGAGCCGCTTAATTGTGATAAAGGGTTTAGATTCTCTTACACGCCAGCTGGGAAAAAACCACAGCGTTACATCAACGGACTTTCTGAGCTGAAAGAGGCGTATCGCCAATATAACGAGGAAGAGGAAAGGGCGTGGAATAGCTGTCACGACGATTGCAAACCTTATCGAACCAAGAAGCTTCCCGAGGCATTTATCTGCTCGGGAGAGCGAGATTCGTTGTGTTGCCGGTCAATGGGCTTCCATCCGCTTTGGTTCAATTCCGAGACGTACCGACTTTCCGCGGAGGAATACAGAGAGATTATGACATACGTCGAGGTGTTATACAACATACCGGACATTGACGAGACGGGAATCCGCAAGGGCAGGGAGCTCGCCCTTACATATATTGATATCCGAACAATTTGGCTACCTAAATGGCTGCAGACGTATCACGACAATAGGGGCAAATCCCGCAAGGACTTGCGGGACTGGATGGAGATCCGCTCAGAAAAAAGAAATTTCAAGGACCTGATGAATCTGGCATACCCGGCCAGGTTCTGGGAGGTGTTTTATACAGACAAGGGAAAGGCAAAGTATGAGATCAATACGGCCTATCTCTATAATTTCCTAACGCTAAACGGGTATTTCATCCTGCGCGACGAGAATTCTGACACCTCACGATTTATTCATATCGATGGCAACATCGTGGAGCAAATCAAGGTCACAGACATCAGAGAGTTCGTGAGGACGTGGGTGACGGACAGGCATGAGGAGGTGGCCGTGGTCAATCTCGTTCTCGGAACTTCCAAGCTTTTCTCCGCATCGCTGGAAAGCCTCGACCGCGTGACACTCGACTTCACTTCGTTCACACCTACATCACAGTTCTTCTTTTTCCCGAACGCTACCGTGGAAGTACATAAGCCCGTAGCGATCGGGGACGATGGATTCAAGGTCAGGGATCGAAACTCCGACCACTTTAGCAACTTCGTCTGGAAGGAGAATGTGATCGGACATCAATTCAAGAAAATGGACCCAATGTTTAAGATCAAGGAGGTTAAAGAGGAAGGACGAAAGCCGTATTACGATATAGACATACATAACGTGGATAGTCATTTCTTTGGCTACCTAATTAATACAAGCCGTTTGTTTTGGCGAAAGGAAACGGAGACAAATTTCAACGAGCGGCCAGAAGAGGAAAGACAGGCATACCTGGAGGCGCACCCATTCGACATAGCGGGAGAAGGTCTCAGTGACTTGGAGATATGGGAACAGAAGCAGAATCTCATCAACAAGATATTCACGTTTGGCTACATGCTCCATCGCTACAAAGATTTTGTCAGAGCATGGGCACCTATGGCCATGGATAACAAGATCGGAGAGAACGACGAGTGCAACGGACGTAGTGGCAAGAGCTTCTTCTTCCGGGTTCTGTCGTTCATGATGAAAACTGTCAAGCTCTCTGGACGCAATCCTAAGCTGATGGATAATCCGCACGTCTTTGACCAGGTGACACAGGACACGGATCTCCTCCTCGTGGACGACTGCGACAGATACCTCAACCTCGGGCTATTTTATGATAACATCACGTCCGACATGACGGTAAACCCGAAGAACAACCATTCGTTCACGATCGGCTTTGACGACAGTCCGAAGCTGGCTTTTACGACGAACTACGTTCCTACAGACTTTGATCCGTCTTCGGAGGCGAGATCATTGTACATGGTCTTCTCTGACTGGTATCACCAAAAGACGGAGGAGAATGATTACTACGACAACCGATCGATACGCGATGATTTCGGAAAGACACTCTACGCCTATGACTACACGGAGGAGGAGTGGAATGCAGACCTCAACTTCTGGCTGCAATGCTGCCAGTTTTATCTGTCCGTGATGGACAGTGGCGTGAAACCACACCCCCCCATGGAGAATATCATCCGACGGAAGTATAAGGCCGACATGGGGACAAACTTCGAGGATTGGGCCAATGGGTACTTCTCGATGGAAGGGGAACACCTTGATGAGTATCTGGAACGTGATGTCGTCTTCTCAGACTATGCGAGATATGCCAACGTCAACAGGATCACGATGCAGAGCTTCACCAAGAAGATGAAGGCCTTCTGTGAGTTCTGTCCTTGGATTGAGGAGATGAATCCCAAGGATCTACTTAATTCATCGGGCCGCATCCAGCGTAAGGTGGAGGTCGCCCCAGGGAAAAAGGTGGTTAAGGATATGATATACGTCAGAAGCAAGCCCGTCAACGAGATGGATATAGCGCCCGACACACCAAAGGAGCAGTCGTTGTTCGAAGATTCTGACGCACCGTTCTAAGATTTCATAGTTCTGTTTTTTTTTCGAAACGGTGGTTCTGCGTGAGCAGGGCCACCGTTTCGTTTGGTGGCCACCTGCAAAAGTGTTCCGAAATAGAACAATCGCCGTTTTCGCTCTCCCCACCACCCCTCTATCTTTTTCGTTCCAAAACTTTGCAACTTTGTAACCGATGTTTGAAAAAGAAGTTAAACCATTGAATATAAGAAGATTGGTTGCGGTTGCAAAAGTAACAAACTTGGGTAACAAGTGGTTGCAAAAATGAAATAGATTGTTACCAAGCCTCGTCCAGGCTTGCCAGTTGCAAAAAATGGGCGTAGACAACAAACTTGCAACAGAACACGACGAAGATTGTAACCATTGAAAATCAACACATTACAGATGTGGTAACAAGATTTTCGCGGTTGCAAACTTTTCTGACGAAATCAGACCAAGAAGAAAGGCGTACCCCCAAAAAAGAAGAATGAGGTGAAAAAAACGAAAAGAAAGTGTTCTGTTTTTACGTATAAATTTGGAAACACGAGATATTTTTCCTACCTTTGTGGGAGAAAAATCTGAAAAGAGATGAGCAAGATGGTCTTTTACATGGAGGTGAAACCCTTTCTCGCGCAATGGCTTACTTACCATTTCGGAGATCCTGTCACATTCCCCGCCCGATCGGCGGAGAACGCCTGCATCAGGCGATTCGTGGCGCTGAATCCGAAAGGTAAGGACTATGTACCGATGAAGCCGGGTGAAGGTTGCGTAGCCGTCTCAATACCCGAGACGAAGCAACGCAAGACAATATGCTGGAATTATATGTCGAAAACGGCGTGCGCAGCACTGACAGAAGTGATCGAGGACACGTTCAAGATGCAAATGTGGCTAGAGCTCAACGAAATGTCACGCTGCGGATGCACCCTTCTCAAATGTATCAGGGCGTGGTGTGAGAACAATGGGATAGACACTGAGTATGACTACACCCTGAAGATGCGCTTCCAGCGTATGCGAAACTCGTATTTGAAGAATGGGGTCGATCTTCGCAGACGTTCTAAGGGGATAGCATAAGAAAAGTGAGTTTTTTTATTGAAATCATTTCCACCATGAGGGCGTTTTTGTTCCGGCGCGAACGGTGGGCAAGGTATAGAAATGACAGCAAGTTCGACAAAATTAATAATTTCGGTTGAGCGTACAGAGTGCGCCAACTTGAAGAAACTAGTGAAAGTGGCTCCGTCTATAGTAAGAATCCCTAAAGATATTATCTGGGAAAAGGTGACGACCAGACCACATCCGTCATTGGTCATCAGCGAGAAACTAGATAGCAAGGAGTCCATATATACGGCAACTGTCAAGTTTTTTACTTGTCAGAAACTTGACAGCGGGAAGAAATACGCTTACAGACTGAGGGCGCTGGACGGTCAATCCTTTCTTGTAGGGACAAACAAACGACCATTCCCGGTTTTCAGCATACAAATAAACTACCCAGATAAACCGTCGGAAAACCAATGGAATGAGGTGACGATCACGTGGAGTACGCCGTATGCAGTACCGCAAATGGTCCCTTAGAGGGTGTTTTTGGCGATAATAGAAATATATTACCTTTGCTTTCGAAATCAAACCCAACCAAAATGCAATACGATATAGTCATATCAGGAATGATCGGAGGATGGGACTGCCTGTCCACCGGCTATTTGCGGTATCTGCTCAACTTGAATCGCGGAAAAGACGTGCATGTGGCGTTCTGCTCATTGGGAGGATATGTCAAAGATGGACTGGAGATGAACCAGCTGTTCAAGGATCATGGCAAGGTACATGCGCATGCGTTCGGAATGAACGCGAGCATTTCCACCATAGCAATGCTGGGATGCAAGACCATCGACATTGTTAAGGGAAGCTTCTTCCTCATCCACAACACATCGATGCTCATCCTTAAGTACGACCAGCAGAACAAGGAGCAGCTGGATGAATACATCAAGACCGTGACCAAGCAGCGGAATGACCTGAACACCTTTGACGACGCACTGGCGCAAATGTACGCAGATAAATCTGGAAAGACTAAGGAGGAATGCGCCGAGCAGATGAAGAAGGGCAATTGGCTCACAGCGCAGCAGGCCGTTGACTTTGGTCTCGTGGATTCACTGCGAGAAGACGAGGAGGACGAGAAGGCCTCTGTTCGAAATGCGAATCAGTTTGTCAATCTTTTCAGCATCAACAATAATATCTGTCTCTTATACACATCTGACGC
>ERZ1027282.153-NODE-153-length-13866-cov-7.856346_pt1 | contig 13866 bp, 4 predicted proteins | sample MGYA00519241_ERZ1027282 | MGnify/ENA primary metagenome ERZ1027282 (study PRJEB26926, sample SAMN06165075) | human gut metagenome | biome: ENVO:00009003; feature: ENVO:2100002; material: ENVO:00002003 | host: Homo sapiens | place: USA | collected 2012 ...
TCGTTGATTTTCAATACGCGCTATCTAATGGCGCAAAAAAGTGATGAAGTCAGGAAATGTACGATATTTATTTAATGTGCAAATGCTTTGTTAATGTGCAAATGCTGAGTTAATGTGCAAATGTGAGAATGTGCAAATGTGCAAATGGTTGCCTTTATTTACTGAGTTATAGATTGAAGACTAAGTAAGTGTTCATAAAAACTCAGTAAGTAAAGGCAACCATTTGCACATTCTCACATTTGCACATTCACAAGGCATTCTCACATTTGCACATTAACCAGTTACGGCATCGTCACCTTGTTCACCGTTTTGCCCTCGTCGGTGCGCGCTTCGACTACGTAGATGCCTTGTGGTAGTTTGAGACGGAGCGAAGATGTGAAAGGCTTCATCTGGTAAAGCACACGGCCAGCGGCATCGACCACTTCGACGTGCGTCAAAGGGTGAACGGGTGAGGAGGTGATGACGAGGCGCTGATTGTCAACTTGAATTAGCGGACGCGAGAGCGAAGCCAAGTCGTCAGGGGTAGGTTCGGCCGAAGACAAGATGTAGTAACGACCTACTGCATTGCCTGACACCTCCAACGATACGCTATCCGTCTTTGCTCCCGTACTGAGCGTGAGCGGTGTGACGAGTCCCGTTTGTTCGTCGAGTAGCGAGAGCGTTTCGTTGAACTCATTCAGCCCCATGAAGGTGAGGCACGTCGGTGCATCACTGTTGCTCAGAATGCCTAAGGGAACGCGGAACATCGTGTGGCGACGGTTGATCGTGCTGGCCTGCGTGCCCGCCAAGGTATAAACCGTCGGTACATCGGCCAAAGCATTGTCAACGAGCGCTTCGAGGTCTTCAGACGGTTGGTAGTCGTTGTTGGCCTCGGTGTCTTTCACGACAATAGCTTCACTTCGCAGTCCACCTCGAGCGGCACGAATGCGCAAGGTGCGTAGCGAACCACCTAACGGTTGGCGGCGAGCCGGAGCGCGTAGGGTGCTACCTACGGCCTTGGCACTCGTCATCATGTCTGCCGTAAAGCAGAGCGAGAGACTATCCGTGGGTTGAGCAGCTTTCACAAAGAAACCTTGACCTGGAGCGAGGACGCCTTGAGCCGTTGTGGTCGTGGCATCATTGACAGTTATCCACTGCTTATCGTCAGCATTCTGCATCACGCCCAACTGTCCGTCAGCCGTGAGCAACCAATACTTTGCACCTTCGAGCTCAGGGGCATTCGTAGAGAAGAACTGGTTCATGTCGAGTCCGCATGTAAATGGGTTGCTCACTAAGAAGTAAGCGTTAGCCGTGTTCTGATTCGTGAGCGTCTGCGTAATCGTGTGACTCGTCTCGTTCAGCTGGTCAGCGATAAGGCGATGACTCTTCGTGCGGTCGACAGTATACTCCTTACCATCAGTAGCTTGCGTCGTAGTGTAGTAACCAAATTTGGTGTCCTCCTTCGGCAGACGGAAGAGCGACTTCGTATAAGTATTTGAAGCACCCTTTGCATTCACCTTCACCGAGAAACCACCTACGCCATAAGGCGTTTGCACATCGTTGAAGGTCTTGCTCCATGCGATGGCTTGGTAAACGTCCTTGTTTTGAACGGCAGCCTGTTGCGGTGCGTCGGCCGAGTAAGGTTCGAGGTAGTAGAGCAAGGAGTTAGCCTTGTCCCAACTGCGTTGGTAGACGGCTGGTGCAAAGCGGTTGTAGTCAGTCGTGTTGAACGTTACGTCGTCGAAGTAAGGCGTGAGTTGCTGCGCATTGTCAGTGGGCGCGTACCAATCGCCTGCGTAGGTATGCTGCAAGGGCGAACCTAAGGTGTACCAACGGCCAGGAGTAAGCGCGTATTCTACCCACGCTTGCGTATAAGTCAAGCGTTCGGGGTGGAGGAGTTCGCTGCCCGATTGCAACACAAGGTTGTTGGCCTGATAGGTTCCGTAGCGACTGCAAGGGTTGAAGCCGCCCTCCGTAGCTTGCTTTTGCGTCAATAGGTGGTATTCAATGTCGGGCGTAGCAGTGCGCAGATCGCCTTCGTGTTCGATGAAGTGAACAAAACTATCGCCCTTCGCGCTGCTGTAATCCGTAGCGTAGAGCAAGGGACCATCCGCCTGTGGCGTAACGATCACGTTGGTGTGCGACATTGGGGCAAAGCCTTGTGCCGTACCATTCGTCGCATTTGTCACGTAGTCGGGGGCATCGGTCGCATCGCGAAGCAGTTCCGTGCGATCGGCACGTGCCCAGTTGGCATCGTTCGTCCAGTCCGTATTACCTGCAGCACCAGTCCATACTTCATACTGCGGTACGATGATGAGGTCGAACAAGAGTGTACCGTCGCAAGCCGTTGACACTGTAGCATCTTTAGCGGCAAAGCGTTCGCGGAAGTCAATGCGCAGCGTATAAGTATAACCCTCGCGCGGATTGAAGTCGTTGAGGAAGTAAATGTCGGCATGCGCCTCCGTTGGGTTAGCCGTGAGGGCTTCAAACTCCTTCACATGTCCCACAGTGCGGAATCCTTCCACCTTGTTGCCAGCAAAGGTCTTGTACACCTCCATGTTAGGGTCGTTGGTAGCGGTGATATAAACATCTCCCAGGTCGCTGTCAGAGGGGAGAATGTGTTGCATACCCAATGCTCCATTGGTGATTGTAACCATCCTGCGTAGGGGGATTCGCAGCACGTTGTTGGGGGCGGTGGCGGTTTTTGCATTCTGTTCTCTTACCTCGTTTACGGCTGCCAGGCTGGTGCGTATAGGCACGTTCGTTAAGTGGTCGGGGTAAGTGTCAGTCGCCCCATTCAGTCCGTCAAAGAGCTGTGGTGCTTTGCCACTGACCAAGATACTAATTCGTTCAGGGTCGTAGCAGTACTGCACGTTACCGTCGGCATTGGTATGGTCAATAGGAATGACTGTAACGTACTCTATCTCTCCTTTAGGCGTAGCCACAGGTATGAATACGTTACACGTATTGTTGAGCAAGAGCAAAGGTGCCACACTGTTTGATGTGTTTTGTGTGAGTTGCAGGAGTACATCAATGATCGGTTGCGTCAAGACGAACGCTTCGTCTCTTTGAGGTTTTGCTGCCGCTACAGTCGTAGCCGTAGGGTAGAAGTGGCGGAACGTCATCAACGCTTCGCGCAGCGTGATTTCGGTCGATATGGGGGCTTCGTGCTTGTCGATAGATCGCCACTTACGGTTGGCCGTATTGACATATATCTGTGTGAAAGCTCCAGCCACGTAATCGCGCCACCAGTCGTATTGTGTCAAGCGTTCAGGCTCTGTGCCGTTGTCGGCCGTGCCATTTTGCTTCACGCTGAGTGCCACACTCTTGCCCGCACAAGTTTGTACTTCATTGTCGATAGCCGTATCGTCATCACCGTCTTCCACTACGGTAATGGCAGACCCCGTACGGAAAGTACTCATAATGCAGCAGTCCGTACCCAGTTCGAAGGCATTGACTGCATTGTTAATCGTAATAGGGTCGGACGAGAAGCGCGGCTTAAACAGAATGTAATATTCGTGTCTCGGCTGAAGATTTGCCCCCTTAAACTTATCGCTAATGATAAAGTGGCGATCACCCGCACCAGATGTTTCCTTAAAGCGTTGCGCATTCATGCCATGCAGTGCCTTGGCATAGTCGTAGGGCGGCAGTAAGGCATCGTTATTAAAGTGGGTGGTGAACTCAATGTAGCGGAAAGCACGTTCCGGACCTGTTGTCACCGCAGGGTCGCCCACTAAGGCCGTTGTAAAGGCGCGCCTTACGTCGGTGGTAGAAGGAGTGTAGTTAGAGGGGTCGGTGGCTTTAGCCGTCAACTCTTTGTCGTAGAGGGCCTTGTCGAGTAGGCAGTACCACATATTGGGGTTGCCGTCGGCCAAGTCCTCATTCTCGGTCAAGTCCAATTGTTGCAAAATCACATCAAAGTCGGCCGTCATCTTAGCCAATGTAATCTGTTGACTACAAACAGGCGTGCTGCGCTCCAACTGCACAGAAGGCTTGAGTGAGAATACTTCAATATCGTCAATCAAGATGTCGCCACCGCGCGTGTTGGTACAAGCATTGTCAATCGTCAAGCGATATCGTGTGTAGGGGATAGTACTCTTGTTGATAAAGCTGAAGAACACTTGTTGCCACAGACCGATGCCATTGTTATCGATGTTGTTATTAATCGTTTTGCCTGTGCGATCACGTGCTTGACCTAAGATAGCACCGGGGCAGTAACTATAGAGCGTGTTGACATCGCCACTCTCGGTAATGCCTTCTACGCGGAACACTACGTTGGCGGGCGACTCCTGGTTGCGGTCGGGACTACTCATCCAAGCCGACACGTAAAGGCGCGAACCCGTACAGGCCTGACCAGAGAAGTCGATTGAAGCTACCTGACCAGGAAGGTCGGAAGCATCGATGTAGAGAAAGGCTGCGTTAGTGTCATCGTAGGCCTCTGGGCCATATAAGTCTTCGTAGAACTTCTTAATAGGATAGAAGTGACCACGGTTATCGTAACTGTCGAATTCCTTCGAAATGGTGTAGTTACCCCACGTACATTGGTCGGAGATAGTACTCATTGGGGCAAAGCAGTATGAAGTGTTGTCGTAGTTGAAGGGATAGCGGTAGCAGCGGCCATAAGTAGTATTTGCTTCGTCACCTTGCCCCCAGTCAGAAAGGGACGTGTTGGTGCCCACAGGTGGCGTGAGGAAGGTGTCGTACAGGTCGGGGTCGAAAGTAATGGTGGCCACAGGATTTCCCGTCAAGGCTTGTAGTGCTTCGGGGGAACGGTCGGACTTAAACGAACCGTCAGCATTCTTACCAATTACTTCGGTGTAGAGAATGGGTTCGAAATCGTTTTCGAACTTGAGGGTGAACTTGGCTATTTGATAACGTATGCCGTCACTGGTACGTCCATATACCTTGAGTTCGCATTGGTCAGCCTTGGCTTCCCCTGTGCCAAAACCATCGGGGTCGTCAGGGTATTTGAAACCAATGGCGCGCTCAGAAGCTGATGACAAACCATTGTCCTGGAAGCCCATACTCGTGATACCCGTGCCGAGCGAATCGTCTATCACAATTTCCAACGTTCCGCCATTGCTGCTCTCCGCATTTTGAAGGTTTTCCTCAGCTGCTGTAGCCGCCTTGTAGAACCAGTAGTCGGACTTTTGCATATCGAGGTTGACGGTAGAGAGGTTGAGCGTCACCTTCTTGCGTGGAAACGTAATTGTCTTCTCTTCCAACCAATGTTTGCTCCCCTTGCGATAGTTGAGTAGTTGGTTGGCAATGGCGCGTGCATTACGAATGACAAATATGTTGCGGCCCGTCACGGTCGGTTCGATTAAGTCTTGGTCGGTAGGCACGACTATGTCGTTGGTCACCTCGCCCGTATAGAGTGGATTGCCATTGTCGCCAAAGTAGTCGACAAAGTCGGTATAGGTCGTTAGGTCAGCTCCCAAGATGTATTCCCAATCATCGGGCACGTTCTCAGGCATTTGGAACGTCACGTAGTGATCAACGAAGCTGCCGTAGCCTCCATTGAAGTTGAGGCGGTCGCCCACAACGAGTCCGTTGCTATACTTACGGCTACTATTGATGCCAAGGTAGAGTACGGAGTCACTTACGGCTTCGTCCGTCTTATAATTATACCAACGCTGGTAGGCACGTGAGCGCGTTGCAGCCGAATTAATCATACACGTCGGTACGTAAAGGTCGTGTGTAGATTGACACTTGAGGTAGTGCGTAATGGTGTACGTACTCGTCTTTTGCATCGGGCGCTTGGTGTAGGGATTGACCGTCCAGCCCTCTTCATCGCGCTGAATGAAACCTGTCATTGGGGACGTCTGTGCCTCGTGCGCCAACTTGACAAACCAAGAGCGCTTGGGACGGATCTCGTAGTTAGAGTAGTCCTCCGGTTGGGCAATCTCTTCAAAGCGCAAGTAGTAGCGGTTGGCCGCATTGCCCGTCATGTTCGCTTCGGTGTCGAGTGCAAGGTTGTTGCCGCTCTTGGCGAGTAGCCAACCGGTTTTGCCCTCTGTGCCTGTTCCGCCAACGAGCGTGAAGGTATAACGATCAACGTTGGCACGATAAGTGGCACTGAAGTGAGTCGCCAGTGAAAGGTAGTGCGTCACGTCGAAGGTGCCTTTCGTCGGATTGAAGTAGAGGTAATACTTATCTTTACTCATCACCACGAAGTCCTCCTTGCTCGGGCCCACGAAGGCCCACATTTGGTCGTTGACTTTGCGTTGGCCTTCTTCTACAATAGCATCGATACTGGTGCCGTTGCCGTCGCTCATGTAAAACTTGTGAAACTTGTCGTCCAACTTGTCGAAGTGAACAAAGTAGTAGAAGTTCTTGCCCGTCAATCCATCGGTAGTTAAGGCCGGACTTGTGGGGGCAGAGAAAGTAAAGCAGAGCGTATGCTTCTTGTCGGTGATATAAGTGCTGAAAGGCAGCAACTTCACGCTCTTGGTAGCCTCATCGTAGCCCAAGCAGAGGTTGGGCACGGTGGGTATTTTTCCGTCGGCAGGCAGTTGACCAAACATCCAAGTGAGGTAACCATCGGCTGTGGAGTGGTTGAACCAAAGGAAGAAGTGGGTAGCCTCAGCCTCATTGTCGGTAAGGGTGACAGCACCTTCGCTATCGGTAGTGAGGTATTTGCCATTGGCATTGCGTAGGACAAAGTCTTCGCGAGAGCCTACGTTCTTCCAACTATTGTGGTTGGTATTGGTGCTGCTAACGGCTTCGGTCGTTACGCGGCCGTCCTCTTGCGCCACAAGTTGTAAGGGCGTGTCTAATTCATTCAACAGGAGGTTGCGATAGGAACCGCCATCTTCATCATAAAAATCGGGCGTAATGTCAGCCGCAATGAGGTTGACAAAGTTATTGTCGTTGTTCGGTGTGGTGAGGGCAAAGGTTCCTGTAGTATTAGTGTAATTGTGCGTAATGATGTTGCTTCCTTCGCCAGCTCCTACGAGTTGCAATTGCCAATAGTTGGGTTGTGTGTTGCTCTCGACCAAGCGCACATGAGTAGCTTCGGCAATGTTGGTCGTAGCAGCGAATTGCTGACCAGCCTCGGCCGTGGCATTGTATTTTAAGAAAGCACGGTTATAGGCGCTCTGCAGATAGTAGTCGCCTGTGCCAAGGCCGTCGTTCACAAACACCCAGAGTTGGCGCAAGTCGTCGGTGGCTGCGGGTTGCAACGAAAGCTGCGTGTTGTCAGCATTGAGCGTATAGTTATAGTGACTGCCGCTTTGCGTCTGTAAGTAGTAGAGTTGGTAATGCACGCCGTTAGCCGAACTAACGGGCAACTTCGGGGCGAGGGGAAAGGAACGGAAGTGGGCCACACTGTAGCGCGTGTTGGGTTGTCCCCAAGAGAGGTTGCCGTCCTCGTCGATGCAAAGGGCATGCTGCTCATCGGTGCTGAGCAGATTATCGCGCACGAGGCCGTTGTTCTCGTAAGTGTTGCGGCTAAACTCAAACTGATAAGCTTCTTCTTTGTTGGTCGTTACGCCGAAGGTTTTGTCTTTATCGTTATAAGCGATGAAATAGCCCGCCTTATTGCCAATGTTGAGTCCGTCAATGCGCCATTGATAGAGGCCGGGTTGGTCATCTTGGCTATTAATGGTATGGGCGCGTAGTTGTATTTGTCCCTTATCGTTATATCTCATAAGCAGGGGCTTCATGCCCATAGCGGGGAATAAAAGGTAGCGATAGATAGTGTCGCTAAGGTTGGTAAAACGGACGCGGTTGGCGATCAGCATGTATTGAATACCACTTGTACCCACTCTGTTATCGTTGACACCGTAGGCTGCCATTATATTATTGCTATTGTAGTTGTAAATAAGCCAATGGCCGTCACTGCGAGGATCAGTGTTGTCGGCAATATCGCAGAGCTTGTAGCGGCCTTTAGTATCGCGCACAGATGTGTCGGCGGTGACGCGTTGGTTGGTGCCATCGCAGTAGATATAGTGTCCCCTGAAACTTTTGATGTAAACGTCGCCCCAGTCGTTGGCTTCGTAAATGCTCCAACGCAGGTCCTTCAAGTGCAGAAGGGTCTCAGCAGTCTTTTGCAACACTTCGCCGTCGTTGGCATCGTGAAGCAGCTCGTCGCCATTGGTGCGGAGGTCGATGTGATAGTAATACGGCTTGTCGTCAGTACTCACCATGGGGCAGAACAAAGCACCGCGCAACGAGGTGGTGCGGCGCACCACAGCATAGCGCGAGTTGGGGCGTACCAATTGTAGCTGACCATTTTTCACACCGAGTGTGTTGTACGTGTCAGTGTTGCCATAGAGCGTATAGTTATAGCGCGTAGCACCAGCGGAGGCTGTGTAGTAGGTGTTCTCGTTGCGTACAAAGATAGAGGCATCGGTCTTGTTGGCAACGCTGCTGAAGGTCTTGGTCGTCGTATCGTACTTAACGTAGTGGCCAGCTTTGCTCTTGATGACTATGCCCACGACAATGCCATTTTGTTCTGCAGTCTCGCTCGTCCACTGGTAACCATCGCCTATGGGCTGCGTCTCGGTGGTAGCTACGGCTATGAGCGCGCCGTCCTTCTCGAAGAGTGCGGTGCGGCCGTTACCCGTAAACTCTAAGTAATTGTATTCGCTTACATAGGTAGAGGGTTTGAACGAAAGGTAGTTGTAGTTCGAAACGACTTCACACTCTTTGAGCTTATAAACGTCCGTGTTGCGCAAACCCATGGTGTGGTTGGTGCTTGTGTTGAGCGGCATGTCAATCATCCAATACGTGGGTTGCGTGTCGTTTTGCATAAAGCGGTAGACGGTGGTAGAATTTTCGTCATATTGTGGACGAATGACAAATTTCGACCCATCGTAACACAAGTATTCGCCCATTTGGTTGAGCAAGTAGAAGTCGCCCTCTTTGGCTTTAGGGTTGAGTGCGGTTTTCAGTATCCAGTTCTGATTCATGTTAGCAGGGTTCGCCTCGGTGTTGACTGTCGGTGTGTCATAGCCATTGGCGGTGAGGGTGAGGCGGTCGTCGCCAGCGTGGTTGGCCTTAAACTGGAGTTTATAATAATAGGTATCGTTGATGGTAGAAAACTTGGGCAATGCCGTACCAACGACCTGCGCTGTACTTTCTACCATGCGCGTAACGGTATAGAGCGAGGCAGCAGCATCGCTCAGATAGAGTACACTGTCTTTATAGCCAATCGCCTTGGTAGCATCGTTGGCCAGGGTGAGGGAAATGCGCGTATGGTAAGGATCGTAGTCGTTGTGAAGGGGAAAGAGGGCAACGGCCTCGTCAGCATTGCTCGTAGTACTGAACGCGTTGTCAGTATATTTTAGATAGTGCCCCAATTTGCTCTTCAAAGCATAGGCATCGGTTTGGCCCGCAATGGCTTCGAATTGCCAAGTGTAGCCGTCAGCGTTGTCGTCATCAGTGGGCGTCTTGACGGTTACGTTGTTTTTCGTATTGCTATCGTAAAGCGCCTGTGCTCCTTGTGCGGTGAATTGAATGACGTGGGGTTGGGTGAGCAAGCGCGTGTCGGTCTCGATAAAGCGCATACGCTCGTATGTACTCACATTAGAACCTATGCCCACATCGGGGTTGCCACTTTGGTAGGGCATAACATATTTGCCAGTAGTCGAGTTATATAGAATGTAAGTGCCCGCATAGTTGTTTTGATCTGCCACATCGCATATTTGGTAACGACCACGATTGTTGCGGTTGCTCTCTGCGCTGGTTACGTACTGTTTATCACCATCTTGATATATGTAATGTCCTGCCTTGCTCTTAAAGTATACATCGCCTTGCTCATTGGCCTCATACACGCTCCACATGTAAGCACTCAGATATTTGAGTTGAGGGGTATTGGTCTTTTGCAATTTGCTACCATCGGTGGCATCCTTTATGCATTCTGAGCCGTTGCTAATCAGCTCCATGTAATACCAATGTTCATTCCCCTCAGTGCTAACCATGGGGTTAACGTTCGGGCCACTAATAGTCGTGGCCAAACGCACCGTGCTGTAACGTGAATTAGTCACGGCGAGGGTGAGTTGTCCATTCTTCACGGCCAAAGCGTTTTTCCCCGTTAGACTGCTAATGCTGAGGTCGTAACGGTCGCTGCCAGCCGTAGTAGCACTGTAATACGTGTTAGTACTTTTCGTAAAGGCAGTGGCTGCGGTGGCATCGGTAGTCGTCATGAAGGACTTATCCGTTGTGTTGTATACCACATAGTGTCCCGCTTTGCTTTTGAGTACAACTTCTGATGTCGTGGTGTTGGGCGCAGCTTCAAGCGTCCATTGATAGCCAGAGCCAGAAGGGGCATTCTCGGTAGCGTTTACTACCGAGAGTGCCCCATCAGTGTCGAGCAAGACGGTGCGCCCGTTGCCCGAGAATTGGATGTAAGTGTATGTTGGGTCATCTGCTGCCCAGATAGGCTGCATTCCCAATGAAAGGATCAAGAGAAGGAGTGTAAACAAACGTTTCATGTCTACAAGGTTTTTGCTTCTTAGTTAACGGGGTCTCTTTTGTTTACGAGTTAACAAGTTAACGAGTTGACAAGTAAGTTAGTTTCAATTGATGAGTTAGTGAGTAGGTATTTTTAAAGGTAACCTGCTCGTTAACTAGTCAACTCGTTAACTTGTCAACTAAAAAACTAATTACTAACAATATAAATCGTACGCGTGTAATTCTGTGTAACGCTACCGGTGACGAGTTGAAGGTTGAGGCGCACGGTAGCGGTGCCTGTTCTGCCTTCGGCAAGGGTGCCGAGGATTTCACCCGTTGTAGTATCGAAAGCAGGCTGACTGCTAAAGATACCTTGTGGGTCGAGCACTGTGAGCGAATAATTCGTCACATGACTTTTGTCGTTGAGGTTGATGTAACGTTCAGGGTGGCCGCGGTCGACATACTCATAGAGCGTGGGGCGGAGTTCAAAGTCGCCACTGCCTGAGAAGTAAGCGTAGAAGTCGTCATTCTGTTCGACCACGTAAGCGGGGTAACCTCCAATGGGCGCGTAGGCACTGGCTTCAAGTTTCAAGACAAAGTCCGTAAGGTTGACGTTGACAATGGCCACGTTGTTGCGTGGAATGCTCGTGAGTTGAATGAGTGCTTGGCGTGAGTCATCCTTCCAAGTTTGGCCGTTGTCGGTAGAGCGGTCCATGGTAATGGTGAGGGGAAAGGACAGCCCGTTGGTGTTGGCCTCGCTCTCGTTGATATAGAGATTATTAAAGGAAGTATTGTCTGATTCGCCAGAGTTGATGATTACAGGAGGTTTGTCGGCTGTGGCTGTAAATACGTCAACGTTAGTGGTGGCATGTTGCAATCCCGTGAAGTTAGTCTTGATCAAGTTGTTTTGGTTCTTAGGGGGAAGCAAGTAAATCTGAGTATTGTCCTTGGTAATGCTACCCACTTTCAAGCCGCGAATGCGAAAGGCTGATGCCGAACGATTGTTAAAGGCAAACTGCATCTTGGCCAACATACGATAGAGCATGAGCGTAATAGTTTGGTCCTTGTCAATGGTGAAGTGATTTTTATCGCTCATCGGAATGCCCTCTTTGGGTATCTTGTAGTTGTTATAGTCGCAAGTGGTCACTTTCGGATCTAACTTTTCAGGTGACGGATCTAACCCTTCAGGTAACGGATAGCCAACGGTAAAGGTAAGGCCGTCAAGGCTGAGTGATGTCACCTCGTGCGTAGTAGCATCAGGGGTGGCAGGATCAGTATCGAAGTCAGTGCGGTTGGCAAAGTTATAGAACAAGTATTCACCGTTTTCTGTCGTGATCGTCGTTACCTGCTTGCTCTTGTATTCCGTTTCGCCAGCATCGGTAGGTACGTTGATGATACGTTCCACCTTTCCCGCCTTGATGTTGTACATCACGACGTAAGCATTATGAATGTCATCGCCCGCATCGTGATAGCTACCACCGAACGAGGCTCGCGTTTTGTTTTGCCCCACAGCCGTCGGGTCGTTTTGTTGCAACTCAATGCGCACCGTGGATCGCCCACGCTTTATGTCGTCGCCTATTTCGTTAGAACAGGCGGAGAAGAGTAGTAGGGGAATAAGAAGGTATAAGAGTTTCATAAAAGAGGAAGAGCTTTTTAATGTGCAAATGCGTAGGAAATGTGCAAATGTGAGAATGTGCAAATGTGCAAATGGACGCCTTTTATTGCTGCGATTGGCTAATGTGCAAATGCTTTTTTAATGTGCAAATGTGAGAATGTGCACATTTCCTACGCATTTGCACATTAACTCCGCATTTGCACATTTCCTACAGGTCAATATCAGGTGCCACGATAGGAATCCAGTCGCGCACTTGAATGAGGATTAAGCCCATAGAACTTACGCTATTGATGCGTACTTGGTAAACGTGATTGCGTACGATGCCATATTTCATGGCCAAGGCATCAGAGTTAGAGTTGTATGGGTCAGTATGGCGAATGAAGTATTCGTATGTCTTCTGTACAGCAGCTTTGCCAGCCTTCTTGTAATAGCCCGTAAAGAGCACCCCCGTAACGTAAGCCTTTTTGTTAGCACCTATGGTAATGGTGTTCTCTTTCGCATAGACGAGTCTCTTATACGTCAAGCGGTCCGTAGCATCGGTGTAACAGTTGGGGACGCCGTTGGTTATCTGCGTTATCTTGTTCAACCCACTGTTGCAGGCTGCAAAGTTGGACTTCATTTCTTCATATCTATTGGTGTAGCTTAGCCCTAAAGCATTGCTTGAAGGGCTTTTTTGAAGAATGTAAGGGTCGACTACATAGTTCGCTGCGTTGCCGTCAGAGCTGAGCAACTCCTTGCCTAAGTATTGAATGGTATTAAACGTATTGTCTTCGGTAACGCGCTTCAATACGTACTCTTCACTGCTGAGTAGATTGATAGGTGTCACACCCGTCAAGTAGAAGTAGTCGGCATTCGGTTCTGTACCAATGGTATATTTGTAGCCTTCAAGCGTCTGATCACCGTCTGCCGTGTTGACCATCTCGCTGACCCATTTCCCATTTCCACCTGCTGAGAAGTCGATGCGTGCGGCCAAGCGTTGCACGTTGGCTTTCATCTCGACCAATACGCCGTCCTTTACGTTAGCCATGTTGGAGTGCCCCTCGATATGGATTGACTTGTCGTCGGAGGACGACATGGCAAAGGTTGAGCAAGTTTCGGGCTGTTGTAGCGTGCCGAAGGTGGCATTGGCGGTCGTCATCTGTTGCACGTCGCCCAAGGTGTTGGCCGTGAGGCGTCCCATGTTACAAACGATAATCACATGGTAGTCACCTGCGGGAATGGAGTAGCGCGTATCAACCACGGACGAAGTGTACACGGCTCCGTAGGTAGAAGAGTGTTCTGTGTCCTTTGAGAAGTTGGGGAGGTAGACACTATATAATATAGGAGTGTCGGCTGCTCCATTTATGCCTTTATCATTTTGGTAGATAAAGAGCGTAGCGTTATAGACCGCTTTTTCGTTCTCATCGTCAGCCAGCGTACCATCCTCTTTAGACGGTCCAGCCGCACGAGTTCCTGCTCCATAGCCACCTGTGCGCACTTCCACTTTAAAGCACACGTTCTTAGCCACATTGTCCACCTCTTCCACATTGTCTTTGCTGCACGACCCAAAGCTCATGGTACACACCATGAGTAGCAAAATGGACAATATGAGGTAGAGTAGTTTCAATTTTCTAATTTTTTTGTGTTTTACTTAGGGACATCGCGTCCTCACCTGGGGGCATCGTGTCCTCACCTGGTTGCGACGCAGTCTCACCTGGGGGCGACGCGTCCCCGCGTCGGCATTGTCAAGTTGGGGCTCGATGCCCCAACTTGGCAATACAATGATGAGAGTGGGACGCGTTTTGTATTTGCTTGCCAAGGCATCGAGCCTTGTCAAGCAAATGCCGACGCGGGGACGAGGCTGCTGATAAAATAGCGGTTTATAGAGTTAAAGT
>ERZ1027282.165-NODE-165-length-13611-cov-4.824211_pt1 | contig 13611 bp, 14 predicted proteins | sample MGYA00519241_ERZ1027282 | MGnify/ENA primary metagenome ERZ1027282 (study PRJEB26926, sample SAMN06165075) | human gut metagenome | biome: ENVO:00009003; feature: ENVO:2100002; material: ENVO:00002003 | host: Homo sapiens | place: USA | collected 2012 ...
CGCATAGTCCACATTGCACAGGGCGGGCATAATATCCGTAAGACCGTGCCGGATAGCAAACTCCGCTGCCGGGCACGCCGTAAATTCATAATAAATAGGCTTGTCGGTTTCATAAGGCGCAACCGACATCTCGTAATCGTGCCATTTGTCGCAGCCGCTTTTCGCACGAACAAACGCCTTGTACATCAGCTTCCTCCAGAACGGCTTGTTGCAGTCCACAAATTTCAGCTTGCGGAAAGTCGGAAGAATCAGATTTTCCTCCATCTCTTCGATTTCACGGAACGAAGTAGCTGCTTTGCAGACCAAATAATAGCTCATAATGGCGATGCAGTCGTAGGTGCCGCCTACGCCGTTGTGGAAGTTCTTTTTGCCGCCCAAATCGGTACGCCAGTCGGAGAGGAAGTCCGCATACTGCCGCTGTACTTGTTCCCATATTGTCTCCCGCTCCGCTTCCGGATAGTGCAGGGCGATTTTCGCCAGTATTTCCTTTTTGCAGGGCTTGGAATACAGCACATGGCAGCTGCGGTCAAATTGCAATTCGCTGTCCTTCATCTTCCCACGCCTTTCAAGAAACCGCCTTTTGCATTTTCTTCGGTGTCGTCTGATTCGTCGTAGGCATCATAGGGTGCTGACGGGTCGTGAACTCTTTTCTTAAACGGTGAGCAGAGTTGATCCTTATGGGCAAAGGCAAACGCAAAGTTGTCCGTCCAGCCGGTGTGCCCAGTGATGAACAGCGGCTTTACACCCATCGTTTTCAGCTTTTCCTCAAGGATGGCGAGTGATTTTACGGCAAGCTTATTGTCCTCTGCCAGCGAGGAAATAAAGCTGTAGCCGCCGTCCGCGCCGAACCAGATCGTGTCGCCAGTGAACAGATACTTGTCATCAATGAGGTAGACCATATGCCCCCATGTGTGGCCGGGGACGAGGAAACATTCGATCTTGATGCCGTCAATGTCGAACACTTCGCCGTCATGCAGCAGAACCTTTTCGTTGTGGATCGTGACCTGCGGCAGCTTGTACAGGCGATAGATCACCTTGCGGCGCACCTCGCCCGTGAGATATCGGTTCTCAACCTCGCCGATGTACAGCTTTGCATTTTTGAAAAGTCCGGGGCTGTCCGCCTCGACCGCACCGACATGGTCAGTGTCCTGATGGGTAATGAGGATGTGCCGGATGGACGCCGGGTCGATGCCCAGCCAGCCCATTTTCTCCGCAAGGCGGTCGTAGTTATAGCCCGCATCGATCATAATGGTCGTATCGCCCTTGCGGTAGAAGAAGATGTTCGCCACCCACTCCCGCACACAGGCCACATTCTCGTCGATCCAGCCGGTGTTCAGGGGCTTGAAGATCTCCTTGCCGCGGTACATTTTGCTCATTTCTTTTTTCTGAAATTCGGTTGCTTTCTTTGACATATCATCGCCTCCTATTTTGCTTTCCGGCAGACAAACCATGCCATGCTTTTCAGATTCCCCATGTCCACATCCGCATACATCCCCTCCAGCCGGGCTTTCAGGCTGGAGACTGTCTCATAGGGCGGCGTGAAAAAACCTGTCTTTTCATAAATGCGCCGGACGAACCAATCCGTCCGCTTGTGCTCGCCCATCACATAAAAGCAGCCGCAGAATGTCCCGCCGGGTTTCAAAACCCGGAAAACCTCCCGATAAGCTGCCTCCTTGTCCGGGAAAGCGTGAAAGCCGTTCAGTGACAAGACAATGTCAAAAGCACCATCTGCATAGGGGAGCGCACCTACATCGCCCTGCCGGAAGGTTACGTTTTTCAGGTGCAGGCGGTCAGCCTTTTCTCGTGCCTGCCCCATCATATCCGCAGAGTAATCCAGACAGGTAATGTCCGCCTGCGGCAGTGTTTGGTAAACGGGCATTGTCAAAATACCCGTTCCGACCGGCACCTCAAGCAGCTTGCCCGAGAAATGCTCCGTTATGCCAGACAGCGCCTTTTCGAGATAATTGTCACATTCGGCCTTGTTCATATCCCACACCAGACGGCACACCGCTTTTCCGCTCAGCGTTGTGCAGGTGATCATGCCGTCATAAAAATCGTTTCCGCCCGTCATGCGATATGCGCTGCGAATAGCTTCTTTCCGATCCATATTCATTCCTCTAAGTTCAAAAACTCTTTCATATATCTGCAAAATTCCTGCGGATACATCATCACAAGCTCCGCGTGATCCATCTTTGGAATGCCACGGATCCGCATTTGGGGGAAATACCGCTTGATAAAGCGAATATTACTACGCCGTGCCTTCTTTTCCTCTTCGCCGTACCAATAGATCATGCGACAGCCCGTTTCGGCCGGCTCCGGCGGCAGCGCATAGTTGTTTGCTGACCAGAAGATATTGCGGATGGTATGTTTTGAATAGGTTTTCAGATACGCCGCCAGTGCATCGTATTCCTTCACAGGGTCGCACCCTGGCAGTGTCCAGCGCTCCGGAGGATAGGCTGCCTCAAGAATTTTTCGGCTTTTCGTAATGAGGCTGAACCCCCAAAAGTCCCGCAGGCAGGCAAGCCTACGTAAAATCAGCGGCATTTGATATGGCGTAATGCCTGCATCAATGACGGCGCACTTGACCGGAATTTTCCCCAGAGCAAGAAAGTGCGTCAGGCACGCACCGCCCAGAGAACAGCCGTAAGCCGCCTCCAAATTTGTGATGCCATGCTGCTGCAGCCAATCCGTTACTTCGTCTACTGTCGTCTCCACAGAGATAAAGTCTTCTCCCGTTTCGCCGTGACCGTCATAGACGATCTGCATCACATGGTAATCCTGTGAGAGCAGACCAACCGAGTCGGCGAACACCCACTCCGGCTCTGCCGTACACGGCAGGAACAGCAGCGTCTTTTCATGTTCCTTTCCATATTCCAAAACCCTCATATTACCGGCTCCGATCTTATTTCTTCAAAATATCTGTTATCTTCGCAAAGTCCTCCTTTGCCTCCTTGAAGATCGGCAGCATACAGTAGCAATGCACCATCTTCGGGCGGGCGGACACCGTATAGGGGACATTTGCCCGTTTGCAGGCTTCCTCAAAGTCCGGCAATGCGCCGTAGAGCACCTCGTCGGCAGAATAGAAGAAGTGAATATCGCCTACGCCGGTAAAATCTCCCCGGGAGCCGGAGAGCATATAGTCCGGCACATTCTCGCAGCCATGCCGCATGATTTTTTCCACTGTCACCATAAAGGCATAGTCGATGGAAACATCCCTTTCATTGAGCGCCTGCATCCGCGCCTTTTCCGCATCGTTCCACGGCACTTCACCGGGGGATACAACGACGATGTGTCTCGGCTGCGGCAGCGGCTCAGGCTGCGCGTTGTTGTGCGCCGCAATGCCCAAAGCCAGCGCACCGCCGGAGGAAAAGCCGCAAGTACTGACATTTCCGCCGCCGTACAGTGCAATCATTTTTCGATAACATTCGTACACCATCGCGTAGGTCTCGGTAATACAATGCTCCATGCAGAGCGGGTAAAACGGAAACCACACATCACAGCCGGTCTCGCGGCAGAGCTTGCGCATCACAGGCAGGTCGCCCTTATCGGGACCGATCACCATGCCGCCGCCAAAGAAATAGAGAATCGCGCGCTCGGACGGCTTCGGATGCTCTCGCACGATCAGGCAGGGAAAGCCGTTCACTGTAACTGTTTCATAATACGCCTTGCGGTCGGTGGGCGTAAAAACGCCGCGGTGTCGGTTCTGCTTTTCAATTTCCTTTCGCAGTGCATCCTCCGGCAAGGCAAACGCCTTTTTCGCGCCGGAGAGCTTATAAGCCGTGCGCAGGATGGATGCAAAAATGCTCATGCTTTAGCCCTCTCATTTCCGTGCCGTAATGCAGAGCCAGCTTTTCTTTTTGTGTATCTGCACCTCGTGAAAGCCCGCCTGCTCCAGATACGCCTTTAATTCAATGTCCTTGTAGATGGTCATGCCGCCGATGATCTCCGTCCACTTCTTGTCCTTGTCCGTATCGCCGTTGCTTTCGTTGCAGATGAGAAATGTCCCGCCGGGCTTCAGCACCCGGTAAACCTCCCGGAAGCACTGCGGCAGGTCAGGCCAGAAATAGACGGTTTCAAAGGCCGTGACCGCATCGAACCAGTCGCCTGCAAAGATCATATCCGCCACGCTGCCTTGCAGAACGGTGCAGCGGCCCTCCGCTATGGCGGCCTCGTTGACCTTTTTGGATTTCTCCACGCTGACGATCGAATAGTCAATGCCCTTGACAATACCCTCCGGGCATTTTTTCAGCAGTCTCTTGATGTTTGCCCCTCCGCCGCAGCCGCAGTCCAGCACCTTGGCGTCCGGCGCAGGCTCTAAAAATTGAAGTCCCCACCGGGCCACGGCACTGTGCCCGACATTCATCATGGCGACCATGAGCTTCCCGCCAAAGCCCACAGGCTTTCTGGTGTTCTCAAAAAATGACATCTTATCACACCTCCGATTTCACACATTCCGCATAGGTCAGCGGGAAGGATGCCTTCAGAACAGCGCTTTTCCGCACCGTCCAGCCATTCTGACTTAGAAAGCGCAGGTATTCCTCGCTCGTCCACCTGCTGTGGAGAGGAAAGCCTGCCAGCTTCATGAAAAAGGCTTTGACCATGCCGGAAAAAGAGTTTCCGGCATGGGTGAAGGTCGGCGCGATCAACACGCCATCATCTTTCAGTACCCGTTTTATCTCTTGCAGGGCTTTTTCCGGCTGCGGAACGATGTGCAGTGCGTTGGACACGATCACCACATCGAAGGACTCCTCCGCGTAGGGCAGGCAGAACATATCCTGCACCGAAAAATGCAACTTTGCCGAGTGGTTATCCCGCTTTGCCTCGGCGATCATCTCTGCGGAAGCGTCCGTCGCCTCGATATGTGCCGCCGCGTTTACGATGTGTTTTGCGATCAATCCCGTGCCGGTCGCCAGCTCCAACACCGTCTTGGCTTTTACAACCGGCCGGATCAGCACATACATCTCGTCATACGCCGCCCGATCCTTTTGCATAAAGCGGTCGTAACGTCCGGCATTTTTGTCCCAGAAATTCTTGTGTTTTCGCATCGCTGTCATTCCCTTCGGTGTTAGATTCACCTAACTAATACCCGCAATTTTTCGGTTAGAGTTCGCTAACCGATGCATCTTGGAAAAGCCGCATTTCTGCGACCTTTCGGCTTATTCAAATAACTCTCTGCAAGCACCGTACACCAGCGTTTCCAGCACCTGTGGGTACAGTTCCCCAATCTGCTCCTTGTGGGAGACGGTCAAGATCAGTCCCCGTACCGTGGCGGCAGCCAAAGAGATGCCGCCACTCGGCACAAGGTCATATTTCTCCAAAAGCAGACGAATGTGCGTCTCGTCATCGTGGTAATGGACATTTTTGATGTCATCCGGCAGTCTCTGCAAAAGCAGCTTCGCATCGTTTTCAATGAAAACCATGTCGCCGGTATCGGACAGCCGCCAGCAGACGGCAAGAACCGCCTTTGCCGCACGCTCTGACGGCGGCAAGCCGTTTGCCTCGCTCAGTGCATGGTCAGCCACTCCGTAAAGCTCGGAGTGGATACTTTCCAGAACCGCGAAGAAGACCATCTCCTTGGATTCGTAGAATTTATAAAACGAGCCTTTTGCGATACCGACCGCCTTTGTCAGTTGATCCACTGAGGTTTTCTTCATCCCCAGTGTGACGGCGCAGCGCCGCGTTTCCTTCAGCAACGCCTTGCGGAGCTGCTCAGTCTCGTAATCGGTAAAAGCCAAGGCCGCACCCTCCCTGAAATATGACCACTTCGGTTCTTCCGGTCATATTATACCGCGCTTTTTTCTGGTTTGCAAGGGGTGTAGAGAAAAAATCGCTAATCAAAAGGAGTGCAGTGTTGCAGAAAGAGACGACGGAATTCCGGTAATCGTTGTCGCCGCTGTAAAAGAAACTATATCGTAAAAAGGCATCAGAACGAAGCATCCAAACGCTGCGTTCTGATACCCATTTTGTTTCATATTGCACAGATGGGGTGATTGCAAGGAGAAGAACAGAAATTCACACAACATGAACGACATATGATATCTGCAATAATCTTCCTGTGGAACGATCTGCACAACGCTCAACGACATGCCCCATGTATAGAGATGGCGACTCGTAAGAGCCGCCGCCTTTTACATGATTACCGCTCAGGGTCATTCCTTTTTCGTTTACTGAGAGAATTTCGATACTGCTCTTGATTTCTGTGCATAATGAGTTGTTGCGCCTGCCGTTCTTCTGCATCCGCTCCAAGCAGGTGGGATGTTTCCTGCTTGGCGCTGAGCAGCATAATAAGAGATAGCTTCTCATGCATGGCATCCTCTAACTGCTTTTCTGACTCCTTTTCCTGTGTAGGACGGATGGCCCACCGTGCTTCATACAACTCCACCGGGTCAAACTCCGCAGCCTGCGCTTTCAGTTCTGCGTATTCGTCCAAAGCCTTATCCAACTCGGCAGAGTATTTTTGCTCCTGCGCCTCCAGCTTTTTCAGTCCAGCCTCCATGGTGGCAATATCCTTGCGGAATGCCTCTGCGCCTGCATCTTCTGCATACTCAAATTTTTGCAAAAGGAGCGCCTTTTCGGAACGAAGTTCCTCTAAATCTTCCGTCAGCTCTGCAATGCGGACAGCCAGCGCCTTGTGGTGTTTCACATGGTATATTGGCAATGCCTTTTTCTCGGCAACCAGTGTTTTGCGTTCCTTGCTCTTTTCCTTGATTTGCTGCACCAGACCGGTGTAATGCTCCAGCTCCGGCTTCCATACGGCGAGTGATTTTTGAATATGAGATTTGCCGCTACGAATGTGAGAGAGCTGATAACAGAAGATCAGCACCAGGCTGCGCAGTTTCTCCAGCCCCTCCGCTATGGCAGGGACAGCGCGGGCAACTAATGCGGCCAGTTTCTTAATTTCAGCTTTTAATTCCCGCAGCAGCGCATTGTCTGCCTTGATTTGTCGATTGATTTCACAGCGGTCAGAGATAATTCCCTTGCGCTCCAACGCCTGCGCTGCCGCACCCTCATGGATGGTAGGAATCTCATCCAGCCCCCGTGCGGCATTGCTGCGGTGGTCAATGCGTTCCTCCCGCCCGGCGTGTTCCAGATAACGGTTGGTCACGTCAGCCCATGCTGCCCGCCATGCCGCGAGCTGTTCCTCACTGTTCCAGCGTTCGGAGATGGGATTCTGTCTGCCGTAACGGGTGCTTTTGGGATGCTTGTCAGCCCGAACAAGCCCCTGTGCCTCGGCAGCAGACGGCGTCATATACACCTTCTTCTTGCCGACCTTGTAGGGATACTGCTTCTCCCAGCCTTCGTTCTGTGCTGCCCTGAACTCGGCAGCGGTGAAACCTTGTTCCTCACCGTTTCTCATGCAGAGGTATTCCTTTTCGGTCTTGTACTGCCACTTGCCCTGCTCGTCCAGCGGACGCACCGTCAGCAGAATGTGGGCATGAGGGTTGTGACCGTCGGTGTCGTGGATGGCTGCGTCGGCGCACATTCCATCGGCCACAAACTGCTCCCGGATAAAGTCTTGCAGCAGCTCAATTTGCTGTTCACGGCTTAGCTCTATGGGCAGCGCCACGACGAACTCACGGGCAAGTCTGCTGTCCTTGGCCGTCTCGACTTCCTCCACGGCGTTCCAGAGCTTTTCTCTGTCTTGCCATTCCTGTGGGGCGTATTCCGGCAGGAAAACTTGCTGCCAGACAAGGCCCTGTTTTTTCGTGTAGTCATGCTGTATCCCGTCGTAATCGTTGTAGAGGTGGGAACAGCTCAGATAAGCGGAGGCGGCCACAGCAGAGCGTCCTGCGCCCCGGCTGACCACCTTCGCTTCCAGGTGATATATTGCCATTGTTCGTTACCTCGTTTCCTTTTTTCTGTTTCTCTTTCGCAAAAGAGAAAATGGACGGGCTGAACGCCTGTCCATCTCTGCGGCAAAGCTGCCGGTGGCAGGTTTGCGCAGGCAGGCGGCAACAGGGGTAGAGAATTTCTACCCCCAATTCTCTGTGCTTGTCGCAGGGAATTGCCGCCTGCGCAGACGATGACAGCAGCGCCCGCAAGTGCTGTGGCATTGTCTGGAGGCTGTCGCAACAGCCGCAATCCCCCCTCGGAGAGCGCACGGCTTGCCAACGGCAAGTACCACCGTCCCTTCGGGGTGGTGAGTAAGTGCGCCCTTCGGGAGAAAAAAGAGGAAGGCCCCCGGTTTCCCGGAGACCTCCCATCTGAAATTTAGATTTCTTTTCCCAGCTTCCGTGAAAGATACCCCTCCAGCGCAGGCAGCTCCATCGTCCGTGCCTCCGGCAGCACCTTTTCCAAAATTGCACCCTCCTGAATTAGCCTGCGAGTGCGGGCTTTTCGCTCCTTGACGCGATCCCGCGCCTGTGCTTCCTCCAATCGGTGCTGCGCCTGCAACAGCTTCTTTTCCGTATCCGTCATGTGAACATCCTCCTCACTTCCGCCTCTGCCAGACGATCTCATAGCCCAGCGCGTCGGCAAGCTGGACAGCCTCGACATAGCGCAGGGACTCCCGCTGGAGCTTGTTTGAAAGGTTGGAAACGCTGTCAGACCAGCCGTGTTCGTCCCGCAGCAGATCGACCACCTCCTGCATGGTCATGCCCTGACGGACGATGTACGACTTGATCTCATTTCTCAGATTGGATTTCATCAACTTTTTACCTCCATATTTTCGTGATATTGGTTTTTGAGTAAGTGAACTGTGTGCGCTTTGCGGTGAAGAATCTGCCGTGCCGCAAATCCGCTCAGATTTCCGCCCGTGATGCCCTGTTCACAACTGCGCCCTATCGGCTTCATCGTTCTGTGTGAGAGCATACGGAACGGCAGAATATGCCGCCGTCAGGTGCAGCGCCTTCGCGCTTCGGTAAATCACCGGATGGTGCAGTCCGTTCGACCTGCGGCAAAAATCTTCACGGATTTCACAAGCATTGATTTTGAAGCCGCTAAATTGAGCCGCCAGTGTACGGCTCGGTACGGCAAAGTCTCTTTGTGTACGCTTCTGTACGCCTGTTTTGCGTACCAGCCGTCGGTTCAGCGGCAGATTTTACACTCTGCCGTGAAATACTCCACGGTGCGCACAAGTAAATGGTTTTTGAGAATGGAATCAAAAACAGCCGTACAGGGTGTACGGCGTGTACGGCAATTTTGAAGTCCATTCCTCATTTTTAATACGGCGGCGGATTGACCACCTCAATGCCCACAAACCCCCGCACCCGCTTACCGCCGACATGGACATTGTTGGTGGCCTCTACATTGTAAAGCCGCTCATTTTGTACAAGCTCGGAGCTGACCCGGTTGGCAGACATGGGCTTCTGCGCATTATCGTCGCACCATCTTGTGTAGGCTTCATAGATCGCCTTGGAGCTGGCCTCGCTGTCTGCCCGAAAGCGGATATAGCCCTCGGATTGCAGAAACTCAATCACATTGTTGCTGCTGCGCTTGACCGTCTCCATATTTTCTTTGGCCTTTGAGCTGACTGTGAACTGATAGTTGTCCCCGATCAGCCGGTGCAGCCCCTCCAGACACCAGAGGAAGATGCCCTCCTTTTCCCGCAGCAGCTTATCCACCAGAAACGGATCGTCCGCTCTGCCTGCGGGCCGGTCTTTGGTGGTCAGCACGATCTGGCGGCGAAAGAAACCGTCGGACTTGTCGTGTAAGGCGGTCAGCGCACCGTTGCCGAAGCAAAGAAAACGCACATAGAGCTGGCTTTGGTAGCTCTGAACGCCCTTGCGCTCCATATCCATCTTGCACTCGGAGGTCACGATGGACTTGATATAGTTGGTCTTGGGCAGAGCGCTCATATCCATATCGTCATCTACCATCAGGAGCTTGTTTTCCAAATCCGCACGGCTGAACCGGTTGCTCTCCACCTTCTGGATGCTGGTGGTATTCATGCTGTCCCCCAGCAGCGAGCGCATGACAAGACCAATGCGGCTTTTGCCCTCGCCGCCCTTGCCGATGAGCATGAGCATTTTCTGCCCCTTGGTGGTCGGCAGCAGGCAGTAACCCAAAAACTCCTGCAAGGTGGGAATGTCCTCCGGTTGCAGCAGCTCGGACAGGAATTGCAGCCAGCGTTTCGGTGTAGGTGCATCAGGATTGTAAGAGACGGTCAGGCGGTTGTTGCAGTAGCTCTTGTCGGCGGTAAATCTGCCGTCCATGAAGTACGTTCCGTTGGCAACGTGGATGCGGTCCGTCTCAATGGGCAGCGGCGGCGAATAGGCTTGCAGCTTGATGCTGGCAAGCAGATTTGTTACGACTTTGGACAGGCCGGAGGTCAGAACTCCGGAGATTTCCTCCAGAATGAGATTGCCGATCTGCCCCTCATCCTCAATGAGGCCATCCACGGTGAACAGCCGCCCGCGCACACATTTCATGGGGTGCTTCTCCAAAAACTGCTGGCAGAACAGCACTTCATTGATGTGTTTGCCGTCGTACCAGTCAGGCCACGCCTGCGGTGTCATATCCATCTTCCAATTCCTCCTTGTGAATTTCCTCTAATCTTCTTCGCAGCCTGTCCAGCTTGCCGTCCACCATCTGCTGCTGCACGACTTCGGCGCGTTCGTGGGAATCCCCGACGCACAGAATATCCAGATAGTATTCCGTTTCGTCGAGCTTGTGACAGGCTTCCATGAACCGTGCGTGAACAGGCGCGTCAGGAGATTGCGGCACATACTGCACCTTCCAGTCCCGCAGGACACGGGCATAATCGGACAGAACAGAAAAGCACAGCCGCTCGTTTTCCGTGAGCTGCTGTGCTTCTGTTCGGATGCGCTTTGCGTGGAGCGCCGCTGCGCTGGGCGGTTTGTCCGGGGTAAGGTGAAAGTCTGCTGCCAGACGCTGCGCCGCCTCATAGAGCGGCAAGCCGAACAGCCTTGCAGCAAAGTCGATCACATCGCCGTGTTCCCCGCAGGCGAAGCAATAATAATGGTCGTCTGCCACATACAAACTGGGATGTCGGTCGTTGTGAAACGGGCAGAGGGCCATGCCGTAGCGGTTGACTTCCACGCCGTACAGCTCCGCTGCCTCCCGGCAGCTTACGCCGTATTTGACAATTTCAAAAAGATTCATTGTTCCTCCATTTCTGCGCAAAAAACGGCGGCCTGCCCATTGAGGGGCAAGCCGCCGGTTGCGTCTTATCTTATGCTGATTTCGTTTCTTTTTCGTTCTTAGCTTCTCGTAGAGCTTTCTTCCGTGCGCCCTGCCGCTTGATCTGTGCTGCATACCGACAATCGTCACTGCAATATTTCACATCTGACCTTGCTGTGATAAACTCCTTGCCGCAGTTTTCGCAGGTACACGCCCGGCTGCGGCTCTCCGCCGCCTCCTGCCGGTAGAATTTTGCGCGGCAGTTAGGGCCGCAGAACAGGGTGTTTGTCCGCTTGGAGGCAAATTCCTGCCCGCAGCACTTGCAGGTCAGCATGAAGGGCTGTCCGACAGCGTGTTCACCGGCCTTGATTTTCTGATACCGCTCCCGGCTCTTGATGCGATGCCGTTTGAGCTGCTCCTGCCGCTTGATTTCTTCCTCGGTCAGCTCCGGTGCGGGAAGCTCAAACTGCCCGATAAAGCGAAGGTGGATATCCACTTCCTGCACCCGGTCGCCGTCAATTTTTTCCGGGGCGTGGACGATGATTTTCTCCACGAACTCGTTGATCATGGGCGTGGTCAGCTCGGAAAAATCCGTGTACTTCTTTGCCAGCTCCAGAAACTGCTCCACACGGGCACTGTCCTCTGCGAAAGCGGACAGCCTTTCTTCCGCTTCTGTGACAGAAACTTGCAGCGTTTTCTGCTCGGCTTCGTAATCCGCCAGCAGACTGTCAAAGCGTTCATCGGTGATGCGTCCGACAGCAAAGGATTCATAGAGCTTTTTGATGATGGTGTCCAACTCGGCAATGCGCTTTTTGTCCTTGCTCAGCTTTCGCTTGGCATCTTTGGCCGCTTCCGTCTGCCGGAACTGGGAGGCAGAGCGCACCTTTTCCATAAACGCCGCCTGATTGGAAATTGCGAAGGTGCTGACCGTGCGGATGGTGTCCAGAATCAGGGTACGCAGGGCCTTGGTCGTGATATAATGGCCGCAGCAGGCGGCAGTTCTTTTCTGGCGGGCGAGGGTATAGGAGGAACAATCGAAGAAATCAGAGGGATAGGGATTATTCTCCGTGCCGCCTTTGGAGCGGTGGTTATACATCTTCTCGCCGCAGTCGGCGCAGTACAAAAGGCCGGTCAGCGGATTCGCTTCCCCCAGCGTGTCGATGCGCTTGGGCGTCTTGCGGAGCTTCTGGGCAAGCTCCCATGTTTCTCTGTCCACAATGGCCTCGTGGGTATCTTCAAAGATCAGCCAATCCTCCTTGGGATTCATTACGGCGTTTTTATCTTTATAGGACTGCTTGTGGGAGCGAAAATTCACCGTATGCCCCATATACTCCGGCTTGGAGAGGATCTGTCCCACGACATAGCCGCTCCAGTTATAGGGATTGGAAAATTCCTCTTTGCTCTTCCAGATACCCTTGCCCTGCTTACCGAAGTACACAGCAGGCGTTTCCACCTTATCCTCAAAGAGAATACGGGCAATATCGTAGGGCCCTTTGCCCTCGATGGTCAATCGGAAAATGCGCCGCACCACGGCGGCAGCTTCCTCGTCGATCAGCCAATGGTATTTGTTCTCCGGGTCTTTCTTGTAACCGTAAATGGCACAGTTGGTGGTGGGCTTGCCGGACTCTCCCTTGACGCGGATGGCGGTTTTCTGCTTGCGGCTCAGGTCGCGCAGATACCACTCGTTCATGATGTTGAGGAAGGGGGCAAATTCATTGCTGTTCTGGTCATCGCTGTCCACGCTGTTGGCGATGGCAACAAAGTGAACGCCGTGCTGCCGGAAGAATACCTCCGTGTAAAATCCGGTTTGCAGATAGTCACGCCCCGCCCGGCTCATATCCTTGACAATGACATGGGCTACCTTCCCGGCCTCGATGTCTGCAACCAGCTGTTTCCAAGCTGGGCGTTCAAAATTGCCGCCGCTCCAGCCGTCGTCGGTATAGTGACGGCAGTTGGTGTAGCCCCTCTGCTGGGCATAGCTTTCGAGGTATTTTTTCTGATTCACGATGGAATTGCTATCCCCGGCGTTGTCATCGTCGCGGGACAGCCGCTCATAGAGAGCGGTAATTTTGCTTTCAGTCTGTTTCACGCTCATGATGCGCTCCTTTCAGACTGTCGGCTCATTTGCGGTGTCTCCATTATACCATAGGTTCCGTCACTTGTAACCATATCATTGCGTACAATCCGTAAAATTTTATCCTCCATGGTCTCGCCGCCGCTTTCGTTGAACACGACTCTGACCTTGTAGGTGGTGCCGCCGATGCGGCGGATGATAAACTGTTCTCGTTTGTTCTGCTCCATAGGCATCCTCCTTGCGTGATTGGTTGGTTCTTGATATAATGTGTTTGGTTCCGTTGGCTGTAAGCCAACCGTGTCTTTCGGTTGCTTTTCCATGCTCCATATCCTCCTTTTTTCTGCAAACCGCCTCATAAGTAATCTGTGTAACTTGTGATAAGATTACTTCATCTACTAATAGGAGAAATACAGGGTGTAAATCCTGTCTCTTATACACATCTCCGAGCCCACGAG